>Ga0209084_1000519_pt1 | contig 36259 bp, 54 predicted proteins | sample C_130820_MF_Meta_FD_187309 | JGI IMG/M metagenome (GOLD analysis project Ga0209084, IMG submission 187309) | Freshwater microbial communities from Lake Croche, Canada to study carbon cycling - C_130820_MF_MetaG (SPAdes) (version 2) | ecosystem: Environmental > Aquatic > Freshwater > Lake... | reverse complement strand
GTCAGAGCTACTGCCACAGTTCTATAGACTGTGACGCTCTATCGAGAGCTACTGCTACAGGTCTGTGAGTGGTATGTGACCTATAGCAGCCCTAGGCGGCTGGCTCTGGAGTGGGCGCGGCCCTGGGTCGCGGGGCCGCTCGTGCGGGAGCCCATCTCCGTCCTCCCCCCAAAGAAAAACCATGTTTCCTGCTTTTCAAAAGCCTCTTGCAACTGTATATAACTTTACGTGCAAGGTTTGGGGTATGGGGATGCGTGAGGATTCACTGAGGCGTTTGGACCGGATCTTGAATATGTGGGCGGTCAACTTGCGATTGCGCGACATTGCCAAGAGCGAGGGTGTGAGTTTGACCACGATTCTCGGATATTTGAAGTATGCTCGTGGGACTGGGGATCATCGCGCTCATGTGCGGCGTGTGAAGCCTGCTGAGCAGCCTGTGAGGTTTTTGGATGCGTGTATGCTGTCTGGAGCGGATGGTGTGACGCAGGAGGATTTGAAGCAGTTGCTATGGCCGCACGGTTATGTGCCGGTGTCGTGGCGTTCGATCTTGAGTTTGTGTGCGCAGAAGAACAGGAAATTGGGTCATGTCATCACCACGTCAAAGCGCCGTTACGTCTATGTTGGCGAGTCTGAGCTTCCGGCAAAGGTTGATGTGGACTAGCAGCCTTTACGTAGTGAGCATGGTATGAAATTCGACATCAAGAAGTTCTACAAGTTCTGTGCTGAGCTTCAGATCGAGACCAAAGAGCAGGGTTTGAAGAAGCTAGGCACTTTGCTTGGCACTCAGACTTATGTGATGGAGGAGATGCAGAAGGGTCTTGAGGATGATATTCATCACTTTGTGATCTTGAAAGGGCGTCAGCAGGGCATCACGACCATCAGCTTGGCGTTGGACCTTTACTGGGTGTTTACGCACCCTGGTTTGGGGGCAACTTTGGTGACTGACACCGAAGAAAACCGTGAAATGTTCCGCAGCACCTTGGGCATGTATCACGAGCATTTGCCACGTGAATGGAAGATGCCTGTTGATAGCCACAACCGGAACCAGATGGTGCTGAAGAACCGCAGTCGTCTGTTTTATCAGGTGGCTGGCTTGAGGGCCAAAGGCACTTTGGGGCGTGGTAAGGCTATTACATACCTGCACGGGACGGAAACGAGTTCATGGGGCGATGAAGAGGGTTTGGCGTCATTGCTGGCTTCGTTGGCAGAAACCAACCCCGACCGGCTGTATATGTTTGAGAGCACGGCGCGGGGCTTCAACATGTTCCATGATATGTATGTCACGGCCAAAAGGGCGCGAACTCAAAAGGCGATTTTTTGTGGCTGGTGGCGGAATCAGTTCTACTCTGTCGAAGCAGACACTTCGGTTTACAAGGTATATTGGGATGGTAGACTGACCGGCGAAGAGAAGGAGTGGGTCCGCGACATTAAGAAGCTTTACGGCGTGGAGATCAATTCGCGTCAGATGGCTTGGTGGCGTTGGAAATTAGCTGAGGGAATCCGCGATGAGTCGTTGATGTATCAAGAGTTTCCGCCGACTGAAGACTACGCCTTCATCATGACCGGCAGTTCGTTCTTTTCAAACGCACGTTGCACCGATGCGATGAAGGACGCAAAGAAGATGCTGCCCGAGGTTTACCGTTACGTGATGGGCGCCCATTTTGCAGACACTGAGGTTATCCGTTCATCAGACAAATTGGCTACGCTCAGGATCTGGGAGCAGCCCATAGACACGGCGTATTACGTCATTGGGGCCGATCCGGCGTATGGGTCCAGTGATTGGGCCGATAGGTTCTGCATCAGCGTATGGCGTTGTTATTCAGACGGCATGGAGCAGGTTGCTGAGTTTGCGACGAGCGAGATGAACACCTACCAGTTTGCTTGGGTCATTAGCCATCTTGCAGGTGCGTATAAGAACTCGACATTGAACCTTGAGGTGAATGGGCCAGGACAGGCCGTCATCAACGAACTACGCAACTTGCGTAGGCAAGCGGTCAGCATGGGCGGGCAACACGGCAAAGATTTAATGGATGTGCTTGGCCACATGACAAACTACATTTGGCGCAAGAACGACACGCTGAGTGGGCCTAGCAATGCTATGGGTTGGGTAACTACGGTGTCGTCTAAAGAGCGGATGATGAGTTATCTCAAGGATTATTTTGAGAGAGGCATGATGCGAGTTTGCAGCCAGGATCTGATTGACGAGATGAAGACCATCCGGCGTGATGGCGCTTCCATTGAGGCTGGCGGGCGGGGCAAGGATGACCGGGTGATTGGTGCTGCGTTGGCCGCAGCGGCTTATGCAGAGCAAGTGCAGCCCCGGTTGGTGGCGATGAAGCTGAGCCGTGCCATTAGCAAGGCACAAGAGAATAGCACTCCTGAGCAATTGAGCGTTGGGAAGAACGTATCAGACTATCTCAAAGGCATTGGATTGTACGGCACCTGATGAGCGTCTTACCCAAAAAGGTTTTGATGGAACGGATCGATCGGTTTCTTGCAGACAAGAAGCGCGGTATTTCGGCGGCGTTGTTTGCCGACGTGGCTGGGATCACCGAGGATCTGTTCAAGAAGAACTTTATCTCAAAGACTCTTCCGATATCGGAAATGACTCAGATCCGAGTTAGCCGGGCTTTGAAGCAATGGGAAGACGGTGAGATCGCGGTGATGCAGGGTATGTATAACACCCGCTTTACCGAATACCGCCGCGTTCCAAAGCCTCGCATGTATCGCCACCTAGGACTTCAGGTGGTTGATGGGCAAGTGAAAATGGATGTTGGCATTCGCAACAGAGCGGATTACTCACGCCAAAGGCTAGACCAACAATTCAACAGCAAAAAAGGGGACTGACATGGCTATCAAGCGCGATTACAAATGCGAGGATCACGGGTTTTTTGAGGCGTGGGAGCCTGTATGCCCGTCTGGGTGCGAGCATGGAATCAGTGTGGTGTTCCTCCGAGCACCGGCATACATATCGTCAAGAACGAAGACTGCTGATCGTGCGCTCAAGGGCATGGCTAAAGAGTTCAATATGACGAACATTAAGAGCACACGTGAGGGGGAGAACCAGGGAAACTACATCACCCGGAACAATGCTCCCGTTTCCAAACAAGAAGAGGCTATGCGGGAAGCGCGTCCTGGCGACAATGCCATCTGGGGCGGCGGCGGTGGCATCAGCATGGCGAACGTCATGGGTGGCAACGCTTACAAGTCTGTCAAAGGTGAGTCGGTTAGTGTATTACCGAAGGATATTGGAGACTTGCAGGGCCCGCGAGCCGCAAGCTATATTGCCGATCATGAGGGGTTGAAGATCAAACCATGATTATCCCGTCCAACGCCGATGAGCGAGAGTTCTTCTACCTAGATCTTGCTGACAAATGCTACGTCTCGCAAAACGAGAGAAAGGGAGATTATGTTTCCCTGAGAAGTTTTTTCCTGTTTGGTTCAGGTCCAGACGAAAGCCCGGCGCACTACAACAAAATTTACCCGCACATCGACCAGCTTGTTTCGTTCCTTTACAGCGCGGACCAGACCCGGTTTTCTATTGCGCTAGGTGCCTCTGTCAAAGAAGTGGAACACAGCAAGATCCCGGTTTTGACTCAAGCTCTGAATGATGAGTGGTCTGCCACAAACGCTGACAACATCTTCAGCATGGCCCTTACGTGGTCTTTGGTGTTTGGTTGCACGTTTGTAAAACTGGTGCGCCGACCTGGAGGAGTGACTCCATATATGGTTGAGCCCGGCGCGATGGGCGTGCTGCGCGAGGACGTGCCGTTTACAGATCGCCAAGAGGCTGTGTGCCAGACCTACTACATCACCAAGTCCGAACTAGCCCGGAATCTGTTCAGGCACCCAAAGCGTGAGCATTTGATGAAGCGTATATCATCGTCGTTTCACGCACCCACTGAAGTGCCTAACGGCGTCAACCGAATCATTATGTCTCAAAGCAATCCTACAATTTACGGGAACGTGAATCTAGACCTCTCCGGCATAAACCGGATGCGGCCTCAGGTTGCTGAAGACACAATCGAGATGCGGGAACTTTACGTCTACAACGATGAGACTCAAGACTATCAGATTGTGACAATTGCCGAGCCGGGCGTCATTATTTACGACCGAGAGTTGTGGAACGAAGATTCCAACAAATCCATCTTCCTCAAGGGCGAGTTGCCTTTTATCCACATCAACCCAAATCCTCAGTATGATTATTATTGGGGGCAATCGGAGGTGTCGCGCCTTGTCTACCTTCAGGAGATGCGCAACAAGCGCATGGGCGAGATCCTGGACCTGTTGTCTAAACAAGTGAATCCGCCGACAGCTTTGATGGGATTCACTGGCATCTTGGATGAAAAGAATTTTGCGCTCAATCGTGCCGGTGGTTTGATTTCTACCGACATGCCCAATTCAAAGGTAGAAAAACTTGCGCCGCAGATGCCGCCGGACCTTTACAAGGAAATTGGCGAGATCGACGCTATGTTTGCTGAAGCTTCTGGTATCAGCAGCATTCTATCTGGTCACGGCGAGTCTGGAGTTCGTTCTTCTGGCCATGCTTCGCAATTGGCGAGGTTGGGTTCTTCCCGCGCAAAGAAGCGTGCTCTTGTCGTTGAGGATGCGCTTGAGAAGATGGCGACACTTTATCTGCGGCTGATGCAGATGGATGATGATACGGTGTTCCGCGATGCTGAGGGTTCTGAGTTCATCGCAGAACAGTTTACAAAGAACTTTACGGTCAAGGTAGACGCACATTCCAACAGCCCAATTTTTATGGAAGATTTACGCACTTTGGCGTTTAATCTTTTCAAGGCTGGTGCTATTGATAAAGAGAGCCTGCTAGATCTTCTGGAGCCTCCTATGAAGCAATTGTTGAAAGACAAGCTGAAAAAGAATGAGGCTAAAGCCGCTGCTCAGCCGCCGCCTCCCAGCGGTGCTGGCAAGCCCAAGCAGGCAAAATAATGGCCGATCAATCGCCACGCGGTGATCAACCTAGAGTTCAAACTGCGCAGTTGAACTCTGAACGAAATGGCGCGAACCTGGAATATAGAGTATCTTCAAATCGCACTTCCACGCCGCGCCCGGATACGCGCCGCATGGAACGTAGCTGAAGGAGGTGATTTCATGTATCGTGGCAGTAAGCGCGCTCGCCGTCGCAGCCGATAAGTGATGGCAGATGCAGGGGACAACACTCTTTTGTGGAAAGGAGGATTTACCATGGCTCGTGGCCGTAAGCACCGCCGGAAGTAACTAACAGACGGGTTTAGCCCGTTTGCTGGGAACGAACCGTCCGCTAAGGGGGACGGATGTAAAATATATTCCCCCTTGTTCTTTTGTATCTAAACCTGCTAACTCGGTTTAGCTTATTTTTTGGAGCGTATGGTGTCCGATTCGACTGCCAAACTAATGGAGTTGATGAACTCGCGGCCTATGCCGCAGGACGCCAGTATGGGCGCAGACCCTAACTCTGCCCAGCCTCCTTCCGCTTCTCCGATGTCTACTCCTGAGCCTCGGATGGGGACTCAAGAATCGGCCCGAATCAATATTGGTTTGGCTATGGACCTTCTCGAGCAATCGTTGCCGGGGCTTGGATCTGAGAGCGAAGAAGGCCAAAAAGTCATGACGGCTTTGAAGAGCCTGACCAACATGATGGGTCCGCGCGCATCCAAGACGAACAGCCTAAAAAATGCAGAGATTCTTCAGATGCTGCAAAGCCTGCCGGGTGCAGGCGGCGGCAGTCCTGAAGGTAGGGCTATGGCGGCTTCCCCGCCGATGCCCGGTGCGCCTCCGGGCGCCCCCCCGCCGATGCCACAAGGCATGATGCCCGGTGGTATGCCCCCCATGCCGCCCGGTGGCGGCGTCCCACCCATGCAAGGATAAAATCATGGAACTGTTCAAGCCCAGGGGCGTCGGTGCCATCCGCCGCCCTACCAGTGATCAGCAGTCTAATGGCCAGATTTACAACCCGCCGCGCTTCTCGCGCCTTGGCGGTTTGTCGTCTGCGACGAAAACTGGTCCAAAGAATATGATGTCTATCAAGAAGCCCGGCGACGGGCATTCGGTCATCTGAATAGGTTAGGGGACACACATGCCTTCTCTTGAAGATCTTTCGCCTGAAGCCCGCGACGAACTTGCTTCGTTGGCACGTCAGCTTGCCGAGAATCCGTCCACTCGCAAAGAGTTCTTGCGGTTGACGAAAAAGGCCAAGCCTGAGATGACGATCCCGGAAATTGATATCGAAGATCGCACAAATGTTGCGATTGACGCTTCTGATGCCCGCGTTCGTCAGCTTGAAGCACGCATTCAGGAAAAAGAAGCTCTTGATGATCTTGATCGCCGCCGCACAAATTTGATTCGCAAGGGTCTTGTGCAGAGCGAACAGGAAATTGAAGAAGTGGAGAGAGTCATGTTGGAGAGGGGTATTACTTCTCACGAGACCGCAGCGGATTACAACCGTTGGATGCGCGAGCAGGCCGCGCCGACTTCATCTTCCTACAATCGGAATGTGATGGACGACACGGCACGTCTCACGCTTTCTTCCTTCTGGAAGAATCCTCAGATGGCTGCACGAAATGAAGCGGCAAAGGCTCTTAATGAGTTGCGGAAGAGTCCGCGACCCATTGGCATTTGACGTTACTAGGGGACTTTAACTTTAAACGGAGATTAAACCATGCCTATTGGTGGTGGCATTCTTCCGGCGACGGGTTCGACGCAGTACACCGAGCTGACTTATGTCACACGGCGTGCGTTTATCCCGAAGCTGGTTGTTCAGATCTACAACTCGACGCCGCTTCTTGCGGCTTTGATTTCTAACAGTCAGGTTGCTTCTGGCGGTGTTTCTTCTGTGACCGTGCCAGTGCAGGGTTCGCAGTTTGTCAACGCTCAGTGGTCTGACTACAGCGGTTCATTCAGCCAGCCGTCCGTCCAGCAGGGCGCATTCAACGCTGAATTTAACCTGAAGCTGATGATTGCTCCGGTGCCGTTCCTTGGCATGGAAGGCGCAGTTCAGCAGGATCACGCCATTATCCCACTCATCGAGGCTCGCATGAACGATGCGACCAACGTGATGATGGATGCGATGGCGACGGCGCTTTACACCAACACGACCAACAATCAGCAGTTCATTGGACTGCCTGCTGCGGTTGATGATGGCACTGGCACCGCCACCTACGGCAATATCACCCGTTCGACCACTCAGAACACTTGGTGGCGTTCTAAGGTGTACACGGCTGGTTCGGTTAACCCGACCCGTCAGAACGTCCTGCAATACATCTCCGGCACCGTGAAGAACGGCGCTGAAGTCCCGACCTTTGCGGTTTGCGGCTTTGGCACCTGGACGCTGCTCGCGCAGGATTACGTTGGTCAGGAGCAATATGTCATCACGCCGGGTCACGGCTTTGACAGCGATTCCAACGGCCCGCAGGCGGCGTTCCGCGCACTCATGGTTGCTGGCGTTCCGGTTTACCCGGACCCGTATTGCCCTGAAGGCACGGTCTACTTCCTGAACACCAACTACCTGTCGCTCTATATCCATGAGCAGGGTTCGTTTGTGTTTACGGGCTTTGAATCCACTCTGCCAAATTGGCAGATTGGTTACGTCGGTGCGGTCCTCATGATTGCGGAGTTGGTTAATACCAAGCCGCGTTCGATGACCAAAGTCACCGGCTTCAACAGCCTTTCGATTTAAGGAGTCAGTCCAATGGCACTAGCTCTAGCTAAGATTCTTGTAAGCAATGTCTCTGCTAATACGGCATCGTCTTACTTCCTGCCCATCACTATCTCAAGTGTGGGCGCTGGCAACGCTACGGCAATGCTGCTTTCGCAGTTTGTCCCTGCCGGTCTTTTCCTCATGATTCCGGCAGCTAACGTCACCATTGAGATCAACAACTACACTGGTTCAGCAAATAGCTGGACTACGCTTCTCGCCAATAACACTGGCGGCATGTTGCTCTCTGATGGTTTTAACGTCCGCGCCAACGCCGTCACCGGCACCCAGACAGTCACATTGATGACGGTCAATGGTGGTCAAGCGGCTTCTGGCACGTTTACATCCTAGGAGTGAGCAATGGCTAATCCTGATGCTGTAGGCCAGAATACGCAGGACTCATTCGGGTCTTACCGGATTGCGTTTGCTCCTGCCACGTCTTTGGCAGCTACTGGTAACGCGATTGTTGCTCTTCCTATTCTTAGCGGTGGGATTGGCAGCGGCTCGTATATCATCCGGCGCATTACGATCGCCAACCCGGCGAACACCGCAGGCGGCGCGGTGCCTTCTATGGCGACTGCCAACGTGACTATTTTGACAAGCAATGACGGTAACACGTCGAATGCGGTGACAACGGCAGCCGGTCAGGTGCTGACCAACGTGACTGCCGTCAGTACCTGGCAGGATCTGACGCTGATTGCGGCAGCCGCTACAACTGCATACACGGCAAATGCTCTGTTCGTGAAGGTTGGCGTTGCTGTTGCCAATTCTTCAGTGAACATCAGCGTTTGGGGCGATGTGGTTAGCTTCTGATGGAAAAAGTGTGGATCACCAACACAGGTTCTGAATTTCTGCAAGGGAGTTGGGATGGGGAGATGTTCAAATTCCCCCCTCAAAGCCATGTTGAAGTGCCTGTTGAGGTGGCCCGCGCCACTTTTGGATATCAGATTGAAGATAAAGAGCCGATCTTGACCCGTTTGGGTTGGGTCAAAACGTCAAATGACGTTTCTCAAGGATTGGTGCGCCTAGCTGAGATCGTTATCAGCGAGGATTCGCCTCACAATCGTCGTTCCGTGTCCCCGGCGACGGTCAATGCTCCCCCTTCAGCCCGTCACCGGGTTGTGGGGGGAGTAAAGACTTTCAACGCCGCTCAATGATGAGGATGGCGCATGTCCACGACGCTTCAGAACTACATTACGCAGTGCCAGCGCCTACTGCACGACGCTAACTCCAACTTCTACTCGACCGGTGAGTTAACCGATTACATCAATGAGGCGAGAAATCGCCTTGTGCGCGATACTGGTTGCCTGCGCACCATTCAGATGTTGAATACGGTTACCAATCAAGAGACTTATACGTTTGCATCTATGCCGCAAGGCGCGCAGACGATGGATATCTTGAATATTAACCTCTACTGGGGCAACAGCCGCGTTCCGCTGCGCTATTTGGCGTGGTCGGACTTTAATGCACAGCTTCGCTATTGGCAGAACTACATCGGGCGTCCGATTGCTTTTACGATGTATGGCCCGCAGACCTTTTACCTTGGGCCGGTCCCAGATCAGGTCTATTCGATGGAAATCGACACGGTTATCGAGCCAATAGCTTTGGTCAACACGTCGGACGTAGATCCCATTCCAGACCCGTGGACCTCTCCGGTTGCCTATTACGCTTGCCACACCGCTAAATACAAAGAGCAGTCTTACGGCGAGTCCGAGATCTTCAAGAATGAGTATATCAAGAAGGTCCAGAACGTGTTGGTAGGCACTTACACGCGCAGGATGCCTAATCCTTACAGCCAAGGGTATTAACCAATGGCAGCGGCAGAGCAGCGCAAGCAATATCTGGTCATTAAAGACTTCAGGGGCATCAACACTCACGCCAACCGCACGGCAATCCCTGAGAATGAGTTTTCGTGGCTTGAGAACGCCATGCCGGTGGGTTCGGGCAACTTAAAAATAGTGCCGTCCCAAATTGCGGTAACAAATGGTTCTGGCGGCGTAGTTTCTTGGACTACTGCGACAACTTATTTTACTTCATCCAACGTCAACCTTTCCGACTACATCATGTCGTTTCAAAACAACGGCGCGGTTGAGAATTTCAACATTCAGTCTTCCACAACAGGATCAGTTGCTGCTTCAGGAAAGTTTAGCGGCAGCGGAGTCCGTTCAGCGCAGTGGAAAAACGAACGCCTGATGATTATTGACCCTTCTAAGGGTCTTTTTAGTTGGGATGGCACCAACGTAGTCAGCATTGGATCTGTTGGCACGATAGCCGTAACCAATGCTGGAACGGGTTACACCAGCGCGCCTTCAGTGTCTATTAGCGCCCCAAACGATGTGAATGGCGTTCAGGCAACGGCGCAAGTGTCTTTGACCGGCACCACGGTCTCTGCAATTTCGTTGACGAACGCAGGATCTGGCTACACCGGACCTGTTACGGTGACTTTGACCGGCGGCGGTGGATCTGGCGCGACTGCGGTTGCTAGTTACATCAGCTTTGCGACAGGCACGGCTTTCGTTAACATCCAGAGCGGCGGAACTGGTTATACAACGCCTAGCACGATTGTGGTGGGCATTACAGGCGGCGGTGGCAGCGGCGCGGCGGCTACTGCGGTGGTTGCAGGCAACGTCATCATTCAGATTGTGATGACTAACCTTGGCACGGGCTACACGTCTCCTCCAACCATTGCCATAACCGGCGGCGGTGGATCTGGAGCTATTGCTACGGCTACTGTGACGACCAACGCCAACGTAGACGTTGCAACCTTCTCAGGCCGCGTATGGGTGGCTCAGGGGCGAACAGTGTATTACTCAGCCGCAGGCTCATACAGCGACTTTGTGACCGTTTCTGCGGGCGCTGTGACGCTGACCGATGAGACGCTGCACGGAAACATTCAAGGTTTGCTGTCAGCCAACAATTTTCTCTACATTTTTGGTGACGACAGCATCAACGTGTTCTCGGACGTTCGCGTTCAGAGCAATGGCACGACGATCTTCACCAATACCAACGTCAGCGCCTCGGTTGGAACAAAACGCATCTCTAGCGTGTTCCCATACTTTCGCAGCGTTCTGCTCATGAACGATTATGGTGTGTATGCGCTGGTAGGATCGACAACGACTAAACTATCTGATGCACTGGATGGTATTTTTCCGCTGATTGACTTTACGCAGCCAGTAACCGGCGGGCAGGTTTTGCTCAATGGCATCCTGTGCGCGGTTTTTAACTTTTACTATCAAGATCCAGTGCAAGGCACACGCCCAATCCAAGCCGTGTTTTTTGATAAAAAGTGGTTTTTAACGAGTCAGGGCACCACCAAATACGTCACCGGAGTCCCTGTCGGCGGCGTGCCTTCAATCTACGGCACTGACGGCACATCACTGGTAAAACTATACCAAAGCAGCACAGCCAGTGTATTGTCCAACGTGCAAAGCGCATTGTGGACTATGGGCGATATTATTCGAGACAAACAAGCTTTGAAATTTGGCATTGAAGCCACTTTGACCAATAGCGGCGTGTTCAACGTCACTGTTGACAGTCAAGTCAACTCAAGCCCAATCTACACGCTAACAAACCAAGTGCCTTGGTTTAATTCATCTGGCGCCTTTATACCGTGGGTCAACAACGTCTCATCCATTATTCCATGGGACTTTACCAACGGTTATTACCTTTACAAAAGCGATGCCCAGCAATGGGGCAAATATATCGGGTTAACAATCACCTCTACTTACGGCGGGTTTGTGATAAACACGCTTGAGACAGAGCATGAGCTAAGGGCAAGGTTCTAATGACACTTCCGGTGAGCGTTCCATACACGTTTGGCAACACAACGACGCAAAATTCCTTGCCGAACCTAGACACCAACTTTTTGACTATCTATGGGGCTGTGAACGGCATTGGGAATGGCACCAACAGCCTTTCCAACGCAGTAGTCACGGCTACAGGCAGCACAACTGCACGGACGCTGGGAAACAGAGCAGCAGATATTGCCAACGCCAAAGACTTTGGCGCGACTGGCGATGGCACCACCGATGACACCGCAGCAATTCAAGCCGCGATCAACTCAGGCCGCAGCTTTCACATCGGGAGCGGGACGTATTTGATTGGCACCATGCTGACTGTAGCAGGAACCAATCAGACCATTTCCATGTCGTCGGATGCAGTGCTTCGCAAAACTGCCGCTGTTGACGTGATCCGCGTTACTGGCAGCAAAAACAGGCTGGTCGGGCTGGTGGTGGACGGCAACAGTTTAGGTAATTCCGGGGTCGGCGTAACTGGATCAGATAACGATATTATCAACTGCCAAGTATATGGGCATGGCGTCCACGGCATCTATTTTGATGGACAGTCCACTACATGCGCACGCAACAGCACACAAAACAATTATGTCCATGATGTGAACGGCATTGGTATCTCGAACAACAGCGCGACCGGCGGCGTTCATATGGCAAATCACATTTATAATGTCGGACTGGAAGGCATAACGGATGACTTGCCCAGCGATAACACGGTAATTGATGGAAACTTCATTCAAAACGCCTGCCTCATCGGAGGTGTCGGGGCTATCGGGATTGACCATGCCCTAGGCGGCAGCATCAGCGACAACATTATTGTCTCAACTGGCAGCACGCTGCCCGGCATCACCTTGCAAAACAATGCCGGCAACACAAAAAGCATGACTATCCAAGGCAACGTTATTGCCTCTCAGGCCGGGGTTGGTATCCTACTTTATGCCAACGGCAGCGGTTTCCGTGCTACGGGGCACAGCATCACGGCCAACGTCTTTCGCGCTGTGACCGGCACCCATATTCGCATTGAGGCCGGGTGTTCTGCCGCAGTCGTGGGGAACGTGGCGGACACTGCGCTGACCGTAGTAGATTTGAACGCTCCCGGCACTTCTCCCAAAAGTGGCATTGCGTGCGGCTTTCGTGCGTATCCTGCAACTGCTCGACTAAATGTCACTGGCAATGGCACTATCTACACGGTTCCGCTGGATGGGGTTAATTTCAATATTGGGTCAGCGTTTAATACAGGAACCGGAGTTTTCACGGCCCCTGTGACTGGCATTTACAGTTTTGCTGCCGCTGCGCGTTTAGACGGTGGAGCCGGGCAAACTTTTGCGCAACTACAGCTTGTGCAGGCAGGTAGTGTCAGCCAGACGGCGCAGGGTGAAGTTGATATAGCGGTAGGTTCCGCGATTTACAATCTTGTAGTTGCGGATTTGTTTGCGATGAGGGCGGGCGATACGCTCGTTATGAAAGTTGCGGCCTTCGGTGGCGCCCTCGACATGGACATACAATCGAGCACCGTTACGACTTTCTTGGCCGGTCAGATCGTCGGTTAACAGCCGCAGCCCAATCTTCGCAACCGCTTATTCGGTAGCCCCACCATCCGTGTTATGAGGAGGTAATATGCCATACCAGACAGTGACCAATTCGATTGACTCAGAAAGAGTTGTTGTTATGCAGAAAAACGAACATCTTGCTTTGGCAATTCTTTGCGGCGGGCGGAGTTTTGCGGAAGCCGCTGAGATGAGCGGTCTTTCTGTAAATTCGGTTTTAAAACTATGGGAGATGAAAAAAGCATTGGCGTGTGAAGCAAAAAGGTAATTGGGAATGGACCAGAATTTCATCAACATAATGGCCGCTGCGTTTGGCGCTGTCCTTGGGTGGCTGCTGAAGGTTGTGTGGGATTCGATTCGCAGCCTAGAGCAGGATCTAAAAGTGCTAGAAAGAGACCTACATACCAAGTATGTTACCAAGGATGAATACCGTCAGGACATTCTTGAGATGAAGGATATCTTGAAGCAGATTTTTGATAAGCTGGACCGCAAAGCGGACAAATGAGGTAAAATGGGAATCCATGCGTTTACGCCGTTAGGGAACACGGTCACGTTTACGGCTGCCACTACGGCACCTACGCCCGTGCAAGCTTCTGGTGCCACACTTGGACCCAATCAATACCGGATTGTCAGCACCGCAACTGTCGTTGTGTTTTTGGGCATTGGAACTACGTCAGCTTTGGCCACGTCCAATGCGGCTGTGTTGACGGTCAGTGGCGGGGCAATTCCGCTGCTTCCTAGCACTGACGAGATTCTGACGTTCCAGCCCAACGCTTGGTTCACCGGGATCACTGTGAGCGGCACTGGCATTGTTTACATCACACCGGGCGATGGTTTGTAGGAGGCCACAATGCTCAAAGTAGCAGGCGGCAGCGGTGGTGGATCTAGCGGAGTCTCTTCGTTCTCCACGTCTTTAGGTGGTTTGACGCCGGGAAGCGCGACCACAGGAGACATTGTTCTAGCTGGCACTTTGAATGTTGGATCGGGAGGCACTGGCGTCACAACGTCTTCTGGAGCCAACAGCGTTGTGTTGCGTGATGCAAATGGGAATTTAACTGCGAGCAATTTAATACCCGGATGGACTTCAACCGCCACAACCGGAGGAACCACAACCCTTACGGTTGCTTCCACTAATTATCAACGGTTTACTGGAAGTTTGGCTCAAACCATTGTGCTTCCAAATGCCACTACGTTGGCTCTTGGCCAAGGTTTTGTCATAGACAATGATTCTACCGGCACTTTGATTTTGCAAGACGGAGCAACAAACCCGTTGGGCGTAGTTGTTCCCGGCATGGCCGCTTTTGCGTTTGCGGAGATTACTAGCTCCGTTGCGGGAGATTGGTCCGGTTATATGTTTGTGCCAGGCGGTGGCCCTGCTGGTCAGGTAACTTGGGGAACCGCCGGGTTAAATATGGCTAATCAGACTATCAACAATGCTCGCATTCAACCCAGAGTTAATGCCAGCACGGCTAATTCGGCCACGCCCACTTTAAACACAGACAACTACGATATGATGATTATCACTGCACAGACGGTGGCGATCACATCATTTACAACCAACCTAACCGGCACTCCGGTTAACGGACAAAAATTGTGGATTGCGATCACCGGAACCACGGCGATCAACATTGCTTGGGGCGCTTCTTTTGAATCGTCCACGGCTACGCTTCCGACAACCACACTGTCCACGACTCGCCTTGATATTGGGTTTGTTTGGAACGTAGCAACACCCGCTTGGCGTTGCGTGGCAGTGGCATAGGCAATAGACATGGCAACCAAAGTCATATTTTTTACAACGTCTTCAAGCGTATATTCCTTGCCTTCAGACTTCGGAGCGCCGTGGAAAGTTGAATGTCTTGGCGGCGGTGGTGGTGGAGGTGCTTATGTAAATGACGGCAGCGGAGGAGGGGGCGGCGGTGCTTATGCGTCTTCTACCAATGCTGATACTTTTTTTAATTTGCACCCAAACCAAGCAGTTTTTATTTCGCTCCCTGCATCACTTGCAAATTCAGCGGGAGCAAACGTCTGGTTTAACCCAACTGCTCAAGCTGCTCCAACGTCACAATCTACGGGCGTGCTTGCTAGAGGAGGGGGAAAAGGAGGTCCTGGTTTTACTGCTCCTCCAACAGGAGGTGTGGGAGGAAGCGGAATTACTAGTTTTGGTTCGGTTACGTATAGTGGTGGCTCTGGCGGTGATTGGAGTTCTAGCGGCAATAGCGGTGCTGGAGGAGGTGCGGCAGGAACAGGGGGAAATGGAGGAGATGGGGGAACTTCTGACCTTGCCAATCCAGGTTCAGGTGGCGGGGGCGGGGCAGGAACAGCAACCACATTTGGCTCAAACGGGGCAAACGTCCCATTTGGTGACCCAAATGGAGGGGTTGGCGGGGCATCTGGACCTAATCCAGGTGGATCTGGGGGATCTCCGGGAGCGAACGGCGCATTAGGTTCTGGTGGCGGTGGTGGTAATTATGGCGTTGGCGGCCTTGGAGGCAATGGTGGCAACGGAGATTCTATTTGGGTGCAAACATCTGATTGGGCAACGGCAGGTCCAGGCGGCGGCGCTGGTGGCCCAAGTGCTGGCAACGCTCCGGGTGCCGCTGGCCTTTATGGGGGTGGCGCCGCAGGAGGTTTAAATACTGCTGGAGGGCAAGGGATTGTAATTATCACTTACACTCCAACTATTTACAAAAGAATTTTTTACACAACTCCGGGTGCTGGAACTTTCACCATTCCATCAGACCTTGGAAGTTATTGGTCTTTTGAAGTTATTGGTGCTGGTGGGGGAGGATCTACTGTATTGACAAGGGGTGGTTCATCAGGCGGTAATTATGCCAGGACAACAAGTCTGGATATTCCTACTTGGTTGTCACTAACAGCCGGTTCTTCATATTCAGTGTCTGTTGGAGTTGGGGCATCCAATACTAATGGCGGTCCCACTTGGTTCGCAGCATCAGGATCGACAATACCTACTTTTTTTGGTAACGGCGTTGTAGCCACCGGAGGTTTAGTCGCAACTAGCAACTTAGGAGCCGCAATTAACACAGGAAGCATTGGAACTTATAAATACTCAGGCGCTTCGGGCAGCCCTGCCAACACAGCCGGTCCTGGTGGTGGCGGCGGTGCGGCAGGGCCTTTTACTGGTAGAAATGGAACTGCATCATATACTGCTGCGCCCGGTGGTCTTGGGGCGGGCGGTGCTCCATCTGGATATATTCCTGCCGCCGTTTCACCAACGGCTAGTGTTGGCGGCAAAGGTGCCGGTCCAAACGGTGGCGTTGGTGGAACATCAACATTTGCGGCGGGAAATGGTGGAATAAATTCAGGCGGCGGTGGGCAATATTCAACTGGATCGTTTAGAACGGGCGGCAATGGTGGAACAGGCAATCTTTGGACCCAAACAGTTGATGGTTCAATTGCTGGTTCTGGTGGAGGTGGTGGTGGGCGAAATAACGGCGTTGGAGGAAATGGAGGAAATTATGGCGGCGCTTCCGGTGGTGGAGGTGGAACAGGCGGGCAAGGCATCATTGTATTTACATACATATCGTCAACTCCCCAACCAAACTCAGGTTTTTTGAGGCTTTTTTGATGGAAATGGGACATGGATTTTGATCAACTAAGTGCAGTTGAGTTTGGCAACACCGATAGCCTGAGAGGCTTTCTGTTTGAGAACGGGTTGCAACACGCTCTGTTCCGAGACACGTTTTTTAGCCAAGGCATTGGCGTGCCGGTTTACCCGCTGATGGATGCTGACACTGATAATCTTGATGACTGGCTACAGGCTCATCAGGTAGAACATCAAGCGTTTGCCGGGCTGACAGGGCTTAGCAATCCGTTTAATATGCTGGATGTGAACTTCAACAACGAGGGTTCATTTTACGATTGGCTTGCTGAGCATTTGCTGATTCACCAACAAATAGCGGCGGTGTTAGGACTTTCCTGATGGCACGACTGGCTGAAAAGCAACCCCAGATCGGCACCCAAACCAAAAGCATGATGGGGGCTATTGCGAAACAGCGCGGAAAGACTCAATCTTCCGAAAGAGGGCCAGATGGTATCATCAAGCAATACATGCAGACCACTGGAGCCGACGAAAAGACCGTCAACCAGTTCATAGCCAACCTAAACAAACTCGCCCGATCTGGCAAAGCCAGGCTGGTGCAAATTGGCAACACGTTGTTCCTTGCCGTTGGCTACACGCCAGACCAAAAGGTTCTGCCTAAGGGCATGGTTGATGTTCATGTCATATCTACCGAAGACGCCAACCAGATTGCTCAGAGGTTTGTAGCGGTTCTAAACACGTTCAAATCTATGGGAATTAGCCGGGTAACTTCCACGGTTGAAGATCCACAGGCCGCTATGGCCGTCAAGCAGATGTCCAAAAAGTTTCCGGTGAACGTGACTCAGACTCTTCAATCAGGCGGTTACGTGCTGGAGGTAGCCCTCTAATGTCTTGGGTGAGTAGCCTTATCAAACACAACAAAACCATTGCGCCAATCGTGTTGGCGGTTGTGGCTGCTGGCATTGGCTTCTTTGCGGCTCCATTGCTTGCACCGGCTTTTGCTGAAGCTCTTGGTGGTGAAGCGGCGGCGGCTGCTGCTATTTCGGCTCCTACAGCGGCTGCGGCGGCTGAAGCTGGAACTACTTTGGCTGCCATCACAACGGTTGCTGACGCTGCTTCTGGAGCCGTTATAGGCTCTGCCACAGGTGCTTTGTCTTCTGCCTTGCAGGGCGGTGATCCTCTCAAAGGCGCAATTGGCGGGGCTGTTAGCGGCGGCTTAGGCGGTGCTCTTGGCCCTACGGTCAAGAACCTTGTTGGCTCTGCTATTTCTCCAACATTGGGTGGGGCGTTGGGCTATACGGCGTCTGATGCAATTAGTAGCGGTTTGAGCAGGGGCATTACGGGCGGCTTATCCGCTGGCGCGGGGGCTGCGGCAACGGGTGGCAATGTGCTGACTGCTGCGGAACGTGGAGGCTTGGGCGGTGCGGTTTCGGGCATTGGATCTAGCTTGTATTCATCGTTTTCTGGTGAGCCTGCATCATCTATTGGCGGTCAAGTGACTGGCGGATTGGCCAGTAACCTGGCACAGGGAGCGGCTTTCCCTGCGCGAAATAGCGTTGCCTCTCCGCGTGTTGGTGGTATTTCTTCACCGTCTACGGCTGCGCTTGCACAAGGTTTGAGTTTGTCCCCTGATTTAGCGTATCAACCGGGTGGCACCTACTTCGGATCGTCAGATACAAGCGCGCCGAATCGCAACGTGTGGAACTCCGCTTCTCTGCGGCAAACTGATGGGTCTGGAACTTAGTCATGACAAGGCTTTCAGAGGCGTTGAAGACCGATGGATTGTCCAATATGGACATGAAGAAACTTGTCGATATCCTTCAGTCTTACGGACGAAAGAACGACAAGATCCTTGCTCACATCAGCCCGCGTGAAGCGGAAATCCTGAAGCGGTATGGTGGCTCAGGTGGCATCAACCCGGATACGGGCTTGCATGAGTTTGCGGAATATTTTGATACCACAGTGCCTCCTCCTGAAACGTATGCGCCACCGCCAACTGCTACAGAAACACCGGCATATTCGAGTGCAAATTCTCTTTCCCCGCCCCAAGAAATTTCGAATTTAGGGATGGTCAACACGGTTGAGCCGTATGGGTCATTTGGCGGCGCTGCGCAGCCTACGCCAATGGCGGCTCCGTTGCCGTCAGTCTCGCAATTCTTTTCTCCTCCTGCCGGTGCAGATCAGGCTCAAATCAACAACCTGGCGCCCACTCAACAGCAGGCCAATGAACCGCAAAAACCCGGCTTCCTTAGCCGGACGGGAACGTCGGCGCTGAACGCTTTGCAAGATCCGTCTAACCTTCTCAAGCTAGGTCTTGGCGCGGGAACTCTTGGCCTTGGCATGAGCCAACAGGCGGCGGCCCGCAAGCAAGCGGCACAGACACAGGCTCAATATGCTGCTTTGGGAGCACCGTTCCAGCAACGCGGTCAGGAGATGATTAACGCTGCTCAACAAGGGGTTTTGACTCCTCAATCGCAGCAAACGATTCAAGCAGCTAAAGCGCAATTGAATCAATCGGTGTCGAACCAAGGTGGCGTAGGGGCGCAACAGGCGGCAATGCAGCTTGGGAACCTCTACAACACGTTGCTGAACAACCAGATGACGCTGGGCATGAGCACGGTCCAGATCGGCGACACTTACGCCGCCCAGGGCATCCAAGCTGGAGTTCAAGCTAACCAGCAATTGCAGGCCATGACGCAAAACTATTATGCCACTATGATGCGTATGCTAGTTCCTACAACGTCATACACCATGACTCCGACGAAGTAAGGCATCATCATGGAAGACAGCATTTTGAGCGGTTCTTTTCGGGTGGTTCCCGGCGCAAACATGACGCCTCCCCCTCCCGCCCCCGCTCCGGCTCCTGCGCCGCCTCCCGCTCCCACGCAAGAGCCTGCTAGTGGCTTGCAGTATCCCGCGAGCATGAGCGGGGTTATGGCTGCCGGGCAAGCTTATGCTCAGGCTCAGGGCAATCAGGACGTTGCCGGCGCACAGGCTATGGCACAAGCGGAAGAACAACGCTCTGCCGCCGATCATGCTGCCGTTGCACAAGCTAGATCCGAGACCAAGCCAATTCCCGCTTTTGTGCCAACCAAAGAGACGGCTTCAGATCTGTCTATGATCTTTGGCATGCTGGGAGTGCTTGGCACTGCCCTTGGCGGCAAGGCTAAGACCGCTGGGATGGAAGGCATGGCGGCGATGACCGGCATGATGCAGGGCTACCAGCAAGGGCGGCAGGATCTGTATGAGAAGGAATACAAGCAGTTTCAGGCCAATCTTGAGTCGATCAAGTCGCACAATGCCGAGATTCAGCAAGAGCTTCAACAGGCTTTGAAGCTGTCTGCAAATGACATGGATAAAGGCAAAGCTTACGCTCAGTTGGCTATGGCCCGCTTAGGTGCGCCCGTTCTGCAAGCTAAAATCCAATATGAAGGGGTGCTAAAAGCCGCTGAATGGGCGCACCAAATGAGCGTGGAATCCGCTCGTTTGGCAAGAACAACAGCCACAGAACAAGCTCGCCATGATCGAACTCTAGCAGATGCGCAAGCCGCCAAAGATCGCGAGTTTGTTGATGTTTACGTCAATGGCCGAGTGATGAAAATAACAGGCGGGCAAGCCCGTCAAATGATGGAGCAGGGCATTGAAGTGCAACCGCCAAGCGCCGGAAGAGTGACGACAAGGGTAATTCATGAAACGCTAGACGGCAAACCCCTTGATTATGTTCTGAAAACAGCCTCAGACGGAAGCGTGTCCCTCACGGATATGAACGACAATCCATTGCCGCCAGAAGTGGTTGATAAACTTCAATCGGCACGAACAGGCAGAGCTAGTGGGGCCGGGGATGCCTCACAACAACAAAGCCAAAGAATGATTAACGCGCTGAGCGGCGTTACTTCGGCGGTTGAAAGTATAGGAAGGTTGAAATCAGGGGCAACAACGGGGCTTTTGCGCCAAATGGACAGCAAAGAAGGGTTGTCTGGTTTTCTCTTTTCTTCGACGGCAAGAGCCATGTCTACCAATGAAGAAAAAGCCATGAACACATATTTGGCTGGTATTGGCCGAAATTTGGCCGTCCTTGAAGCGTCTGGAACTGCTACGGGTTTGGCCGCTTTGTCTGAGAGCCTTCAGAAAGGCGTTTATATCAACGCAAGCGAAGGTTCGTGGTCTACTGCAAACAAACTGGCAGACATAAGGCGTATTGCCGAAAGCTCCATTCAACCCGCGATTGACGGAGGGCGATTGTCTGATGCTCAAAAACAAACAGCAATGGCAATCTTGGAGCAATTAAAGAAAGCAGTGCCTTTTACGACTGATGATATGGCAGACATTTTGATTGCTAGAGAACGAAAGAAAAACCCGAATGCACAAACGATTGCGCAGACTTCTCTCGGTCTTGTTCAAGGAACAACAAGTCCGGGAGGGATGTTGAGTTTCCCTGATGTGGCGGCGGCGCAAAAAGCTGCGGACGCTGGCCAAGTGAAGCCGGGCATGAAAATCATTGTTAACGGCCAAAGCGGAGTTTGGGAGTAACCAATGCCATTTGTTCCTGACCAAACCAGCCAAAGTAGCGGTAGATTTGTGCCCGCCGCCGGTCAAGAAAAACCAGTTTCGACCGCTCCTGCGACGCAAATTCCCAGCTATGACCCGATGGGGAATTTCACCGGCTATTACGAAGACGCGCCCCCGGTATCGTCTATGCCTTACGCCGAGCAGATGGGAAATTTGAAAGACGTTGCGGTCAGTGGCGGCAAGAGTGCTTTGGCGAGCATTCCTGGCATCTTGGGAGATGTTCAAAATTTGGCTGGTTGGGCGCAAGGCGCCGTTGGTTTGCCTGACACTGGGATCGGGCAATTGCCTACAACCGAAAACATCCGAGATTTTGTTTTTGGTGAACCGGAAACGGATGCCGAAAAGATAGGCGCTTTTGTTGGCCCGTTCCTATCTCCTAATTGGGGTCCAAAAGTAGTTGCAAAAGGTGCTCGCGCATTAGCCGAATCTTCGCTAATTGGGCGCCCCAGTAAAGCGGCGGCTGAAGCCGCGAAAGTAGCCGAAGATGCTGGCTATCGCGTGACTGCAAGGCAGGTTCGCGGAGAATCGCCTAAAGGGGAAAACCTTCGCCCGGCTGAACAGATTCAGATGAACCGCAAAGTCACGTCTGCTACAGGGAAACCAGCAGACAACGTAAGCCCTGAATTTATGTCTGAACGTGCTGGTCATTTTGACAAGGAATACCGCAACATCTACGGCGGTGAGTTTAACATAGACCAAAATATGGCTGATGTGCTCACCGAGATTGGAAAGCAAGAGGCCAGAATTTATCCTACTGGATCTCCTGAAGTGATGGGCGTTGCTCGCAATTTAGTCAATCGGTTCAAAGCAGCCGAAATTCAAGCCGGTGAAATTGAAGCGTTTAATGTAATGCGCAAACAGACTACCAATGCCAAAAGAGGCATCGGAAATTTTGTTGAAAAAACTTTTGCTCCAGGCGAACGGATGGAAGCCGCTCCTTTGACTCAAGAGCTTATGAATGAAATAAAAGTTCGTAACTATAAAAATGTGCGTCCTATCACGTCTCACGATGCTCCGCTGTGGGGCGCTGACGTAAAGAAAGCACTAGACGAATTATCCGAAAAATTGGGAATGAGGGTTACTCCTGGGATTTACGTTGGATCTGGTGGAGATGCTTACGGGTGGGCAAGCCGGACCGGACACATTTTTATTGACGAAGTTCTGATCACAAAGCCTCAAGACGCTCTTGCCACCGCTTTGCATGAGTTCGGTCATCAAGCTGAATTTCAACTTTTCGAATATGCATCGCCTGAGGTGAAAAAAGCGATTAACGAAGCTTGGTCTGCCGCAAAAACGGCAGATAAAGGCAAGAATGTGGAACAACTGAGGCCAGTAACTTCAGACAAATACACTAGCTCTCATCAAAAGTCGGTTCCAGCCACCACAGAAGAAGTTAGGTATTATCATGGGTTTGAAGAATGGTTTGCCGAGCAAACGTCTCGTTGGTTAACGACGGCTCAAAAACCTGTAACAGCTATTGAGAAGTTTTTTAAAAGCGTCAGTGATGCTTGGAAAGCCATTTACGCCCGTGTAGTTGGGCATACTCCGCTTTCTCCTGAAGTGAAGAAATTCATGGAGTCTAATTGGAAAGGCAAGTTGATTAACGAAAGTGTTGTTAATAGGGTTTATCAAGATCCTGGAGCAATTCCGATTGGGACAACCGCCTCAGGGACAACTGCCGCCGCGCCACGCGCTCCAGTCAATGCAAAAATCAAAGGCGAAGAGTTGAGACGTTTGCGTAGTGAGATAGCATCTCAAGCGGTCAACAACCCGGATGGGAACATTCGCTTTCAAGCGCGTCAGATTGTGCGCCAGATTGACGAAGCCATTGAAAAGTCTAACCCTCAAAAAGGGGCGGCTTTAAGTAAGGTAAACCGGCAATATCAAGCTTACATGACTCTAGCAGACCTGAAAAAGGCAAACGCTGGCGAGATTAATACGGCAGGCCATGTCAGCCCCCAAGCTTTAGGCCTTTTTTTGGAACGTGAACAAGCCAGTGCTTTGCATCCGCTTTCGGGGCCAGGTCGGATGGGTTTGTCTTTGAAGATGCGATCTTTGACAGAAGGCCCTCAGGGCGAGCCTGACGTTTTGCGCGCAGTGCTTGATCGTGGTCAGCGTTTGGCACGCTTCCTTGGCGGACCACTCTCTGAGCCCCTAGGCCGTGGTGCTAGGGCAATTCAACGCCGCATGAGGCCAGATGTTGGCCTTCCTCAAAACACCCTTCCTGCCGCCATTGCTGGCGTTGGCGGGCGTCTAGTTCCTCAGACAAGAGACCAATGACATGGCAAAAAAGCAGCGCGGCATAAACCCGGATCTGGAGAAAGCTATCAGTGAGTTGCTCAAGGCGGTCATGGGCGATCCTGAAGCCACTTTGATCGACAAAATGCGCGTCCTGGATCGGGCTTTGAACCTTGAGAAGATCAAGCAGAAGGTCAGCGATGACGACTTCGGTTCTGGCTTCTTAAGCGGTGACGAGGAAGAATAAACGATGTATGGTATCTGCGAACTTCACTTAGGGGACACCTATGGACGCCTTCAGTTTGCAGATTCTTCGCATTGCTTTTCAGACCATCAGCGACCGGGTTCTTACTATCCTGTCTCTATGTATGACGTTCGCTTTGGCGTGTTGGGTTATGCACGACCCGACGCAAGAACGGATTATCATGGCGGCATTCTTTGGCAGCGTGGTATTCGTTCCATCACTCGTAAAGGAAAAAAAGCGTGAAGGACAGCAGCAATAAACGCCTAAAAAACGACGTATTCCGTACTGCGGTGGCTTCGCGGGCTCAGATTCCGCAGGACAAATACGGCATGGGAAGTCAGTTCCATCAGGGGGATGGTATGCCCCCTGGTGGTTTCCGGGCTATTTTCAGCTTTCGGAATGGATCTGACGACACGAAAAATAGCCCCACGACCAAGCCCGGCAAAGCCGTTTACTAAGGTAGCAAAACCATGCCTGACGTTCTCCAGATCATCCCAAAAGAAGAGCAACTAGACGCTGTTGCCAAGATCCGCACGTCTACTCCGCAGTCGTTGATTGACACGGACTTTGAGTATGGTTTGCAGCCCACCAAGTGGGAGTTCGTCAATATGATGAATAACCGCCCCACGGCTTTTTACAACACAACATCACCCCTTACGATCACTGCCGTATCCATTACGACAGGCACTGTCACGGTAACTTCAACCGCCAACCCAGCCGTTGGCGCTCCCATCTATGTGCAAGGCACAAACGATGTGCAAGCAAATGGCTGGTTTATAGTTGCCACTACAAGTGCGGGTAGCTTTACCTATCAGCAGGTTCCCGGCACAACTGACGCCACTTCTGGCAGCATTTACGATAGCACCAAGACATACGTGTTCCTTGGATCATTCTATACGGGTGCGGCGATTCCGGTCTCTGTTTCGGCAGGCGCTGCGTTCACCAATAGCGGCACAACCGTTACCGGAACCACAACCTACGCTCACGGTTTTTCCGTTGGAAATATTATCTATGTTGTTGGCACCACAGCTACCACCAACGCACCAAATGGCATGTTCCAGATTGCCACGGTTCCGACCAACAGCACGTTTACATTCACATCGTCTTTGACTGCGACAGGCTCAATCACGGCAGCGGCTGGAGCAACCAGCACCTTGTATTGCACGCCTAACGGCTTTTCGGTTCATCGCGCTTACGATGGCGGCATTCAATTCTCCGCTGGTGTAGGCTCCCCTGGCGCTCAGATTATCCGGCAAACACGTCGCTATTTCCGGTATCAGTCCGGGAAGGCGATCCAAATGTCTACCGGCTCGATTATGAAGAACGCCATGTATGTGGATAGCCTGACCGCTTCAGGCACCACAATCACGGTCAACACCAAGTTCGTCCACAACATGACTCCTGGATCTTTCATTCAGGTCAGCGGGGCTGCTCAAGCCCAATATGACGGCACCTGGCAGGTTGCTACAGCGACTCCTACCACGTTGACGTATATCGCCAACACCGCGCCTACAGTCACGCCAGCCAGCGGGTTCCCTATCAGCGTAAGCTCTTATAGTTGGTATGGCACTGTCCATCGCATCGGCATTATGGACCAGCAGAACGGAATTTTCTTTGAGTTTGACGGGCAAACTCTTTACGCCGTGAGGCGTCAAAGCACTCAGCAGATCTCGGGTGTTGTTACCGTCACCAGCGGTTCAAATGTAGTCACCGGCACCAATACGCTGTTTTCCCAGCAATTGGTTGCTGGCAGTTACATTGTGATTCGCGGGCAAAGCTACCGGGTGCATTCGGTCACTAGCAACACGCAGATTCAAATTCTGCCCGAATATCGTGCTGCAACCGCTTCCAACGTTGTGGTTTCTTTGACCATTGAAACACGGTTTCCTCAGTCTACGTGGAACTTGGACCGTTGCGACGGCACAGGCCCTTCTGGATACACGATTGATCTGACTAAGATGCAAATGTGGTATATCGACTACTCTTGGTATGGAGCGGGCTTTATCCGCTTTGGGTTGCGCACCAACCTAGGTCAGATGGTTTATTGCCATAAGGTTCAAAACAACAACGTCTATACCGAAGCGTGGATGCGTTCAGGCAATTTGCCTGCGCACTATGAATCGTATTGTGTGCAGCCGATCACCACAATTACGGCAAGCATCGCAACGGGTGATACCACGATCAACGTGTCTAGCACTGCCGGGTTCCCGACTAGCGGCGCTTTCCGCATTTCCGCTCCTGGCAATACGGGCGTGATTGAGTATGTGACTTATACCGGGTTGACCAGCACCACGTTTACGGGCTGCACACGAGGCGCTACAGGCGGCAGCGCAGCCACGGCATACACCTACTCAGCCACGGTGCCTGTTGCCGTAGAACTGGCCAATCAGACAACCAACGCCTCGGTTTACCCAGCCGGTGGCAGCATGTCGCATTGGGGAACATCCGTTGTGATGGATGGCGGCTTTAATAACGATCTGCTGTTCAGTTTCAATCAAAGCACGGGGGCAACTCCGGTTACGGTTGCCACAGGGGTGACTAATTCAATTTTCAGTTTGCGCACTGGTCCTTCGGTGGACACTGGGTTGATTGGCGTTCTTGGTGCCAAAGAAGTTATCAACCGTATGCAGTTGAAGTTGCAGTCCATTCGCGTGTTGTCTACCGGCGTGTTCAAGATCAACGTCATTTTGAACGGTCTAAATAGCGCAGGCACATTTACTAATGTGGGCGGCTCATCTTTGTCTCAGTACGTGGCTCACACAGGTGCAACTACGTTGACTGGAGGCGAGAACATATTCTCGTTCTTCACCAACAATTCAGGCGGCGGCTCAAACTCAACTTTGACTGAAGAAGACGTGACGATCATTAGAGATTTGGGCAATGCCATCCTTGGCGGTGGAATTAGCAACACTGTGCCAACTACGGTTAATGGCGTTTTCCCGGACGGTCCCGATTTGATCACTATCACGGCTCAAAACCAATCGGCTGGATCTGCCAACGTATCTATGATTGTGAGTTGGACGGAAGCGCAAGCATAAAAAGATGGAATTGCAAATGAAGTATCTGTTGTTGTTGGCGGCTTTGGTGCCGTCGATTGCCTTTGCCCAGTCGTTCAAGATCTGCACTGGTGAGTTTGCTTTGTGCGCCGCCAGCGGTGCCACGTTGACGGGCAAAACCATCACGGTTAACGGCAATACCTTCCCGGAAGTGGTTGCGGTGTGTCCGGTGCTGCATGGCCCAGCCATTGCGGACGTGACCGGCGGGAACATGCAGGGTAGCTGCTCACCTCCCGGCAAAGGGAAGGTTTGGTCCATGTATCAGGTGCGTTCGGACATTCCGCAGGCTCCCAACTGGTTGCGCAATACGCCCGCCCCTTACCGCACGTTTGTGAGCAGCCAGACGGCTCAGATGAGCAATCTGTTTAGCTTCTCCTGCACCAAGTCTGAAACCGTAAACGGTCAGCAGTTGGCTAATTGCTATGGACCTGCCAACGAGAACCTCTCAGGCGGCACTGTGGCGTTCGGCACTACGGTTGTGACCCAATCCCCAGGCAGCGTCTCTTACGCCGTGGGCGGCCCTATTCCAGCGGGTAAGTGACATGGCATTCGGGATAGATGACGCTATTGGTGCTGGCCTACAGATCATCAACAAGTTCATCCCCGACCCTGCTCAAAAGCAGGCAGCCGAAGAGGCGTTGCGATCTTCTCTCCAGCAATGGGATGCCACTCAGAACACTGTGAACGCCGCAGAAGCGGGAAGTAACAGTGTCTTTGTGGCGGGTTGGCGTCCTGCTATCGGGTGGATCTGTGCGTGTGCTTTGGGCTACCAATACGTTCTCCTTCCCATAGCAATCTGGATTGCTGCATTGCAACATAGCGCGATTCCAAACCCGCCCAAGTTAGACGACACACTTTGGCAGTTGATGTTCGGGATGTTGGGGATGGGTGGTTTGCGCACTTACGAGAAAATCAAGGGCGTATCAAAGTGACTTGGATCTACCGGCAGAACAACGGCTTTATGTCGCACTATGGCGGCATTGTGGGTTTGGGCTACTCTGGCATTGATGACGGGCTAGACAACCCGGCAGAGCAGGACGTTCCCAACACTGGCCCGATCCCGGTTGGGGTTTACGACATTGGCCAATCTTTTGCGCATCCGAGGTGCGGCCCAGTTTCCATGAGATTAACGCCGCAGGAGGGAACCGACACGTTCGGGCGTGACGGCTTCCTCATCCACGGCGATAATCAGGCGATGAATCATACAGCGTCTCACGGGTGCATTATCCTGCCCCGCCTTATCCGAGAGGCAATCGCTGCATCTGAAGACAAGGTTTTGACGGTTGTCTAATCCAGGTTGAGGTGATTAGCCTTTTCCAAGATTGCCATCGTGTAGGGGATGCAGGCTTCCAGGGGCAAAGGCCCAAAACTATCCCGGATTTTTTTCCAATTTACTGGAGGAGGTTCAGGAGCAGGCGGGGGATTATCTTTTGCGTGCCTCTGAAGGAGTTTGGTGATGTAAGACCGCGACACTTTCAGTTCAGAAGCAATCTCTTCCAGAGTTTCGGTTTTCCGCCTTTCAAGAATCAGACTTAGATCCACGTGTTTGATCGGCGCCGACCTGGGCAAGCAACCAAGCCGGTTGCGAATGTCCCGCACCGTTTGTGCGGTTACGCCAAACGTGTTGCCAATTACGTCGTTGGGAGTCCCATTCTCCCACATCAGGATGAACCTCTTGTCGTCTTCTTCAGTCATAATAGATCCTCCACCAGACCAGAACGGCAAAAACAAGGACGAAACAGTCTACCCAACTCATGAGCACTTTAAACCACTCGCCAGACGCGAACGCCCAGAAGATTCCCGTTTTTGTCCCAGTAGATGCGAGATGTGAACAAAAGGCCGTGATTCTTTTTGAGCAAAAAAAGCAGCTTTTTAGGATGCGCTTTAGCGCCTTTCATAAAGACGCTTTGCCCGACCTCTAGGCGTTCCAGTCCCCACCTGGCGTGAGGAACGCGAGTTTTTTTCGGCATTGAAAAGGCTGGAATAGGGATTTCGCTATTTTCTATTGGCAAGAAGGGCAGTTCCGTATTCGGAACACGTGTCATGACGCATCACCCAGCGCGTTGATCTCCTTCGGTGCTGCAGGCAGGGGGCGCCAGTGGGTAGGCGCAAATTGTTTTGCAGTTGGTGCATTTTCGCACCACCAATCGTCATCGCTGAAATAGCCGACGACAATCTCTTGCTCTCCCCACCCCTCAAACAAACCGAAATACACGAATGGCCAACAGAGCACTGCCGCCCCATCCATTGGCGCCGTCTCAATCGGCTGCCACGCTGCGGCCTCGGCGGCTTCAAGGGCGGCGCGCATCGCTGCAAGGTAATCTGCCAACACGCCGAAATCTAACTGGTGATCCTGTCCGCAATACGCCTGCAGCGCCGCCTGAACCATTTGATCCGTGATCACGCTTTTTCCTCCAGCAATCCGCCTTCGAAAATGTAGGTGCCGATGTGTGCCAGTTTTACCCACGGTGCCGCATGAACTTTGCCTCCCATCTCTCGCCACTTAAAGCAAAAGTGATAATCCTCGCTAAGCAGGCGGTTACTTTCCTTGTCGATGCTCGTGCTGAAAAACTCGCAGACCTTCTCAGCACCCATGTTGCCTGCTAAATCTCCGACGTCGTTGGTGTAAGTCGGCACTTCTTTTGCCATTTTGAGAATCACATCACGCTTGATGAGCATACAACCCGTGCCACCAGCCAGTATCTCGAATGGCTCATTTTGAACCACAGTTATTTCGTTGGCGTCGTTCAGCAGGTTCAGCACGAACGCCGCTGTGTGCTTTTTCAAGCTCTCCACAGGCACGCCGGTTTTTACAGCGCGTTCAACCGTGTGCCAGTTGATTTCTTTCTTGGGGTAGATCCCGCAGAGAACGTCAACGTCCGCCGCGATCATCGCCATGATGTGTTCAGCTTGAAACCGAATGTCGGCGTCGATAAACAGCAGGTGAGTTGAAGGCGTCTTAAGGAACTGATGCGCCAGGGCATTGCGAGCCCGCGTGATGAGAGACTCATTAAACACAAAACTGTTGGATAGATGCCACTTGGCGGCGGCGAATTGCGCTTGAAGCTGGCAAACGCTTTGCAGGAAGAAACCCGTAGTCATGCCGCCATACATCGGCGTTGCCAGCATTACGTTCGGTTTTTGACCACGCTTAGTCGGTGGTTTCGGCATGTTGTGTCCCCTTGAGCAACGGCAGGAAGTCGTCCAACCGCATGATGATGATATTTTCTCGCCGGTCAGCCCTGGCTATCACCAAAGGCTTCTGATCGGGCTTGGCGGCGCGTGTGGCTTGGTCCAGCCACTCATACACAGCAATGCCCGCCCGGCGTTTACACTCCACCAGATAGCCGGGGAGATCTACGTCTCCCCCGCCATCCCGTGTTTGACTTAGGTTGCGTTCTACGTCGATCCCCAGCGCATCCTTAAGGACATGCACGATGTCACGCTCGTAAGTAGCCCCTTTAGTGCGCTGGGATTTGCCCATCAGAACGGCACGTCGTCGCCAAGTGCGCTAATCTCTTTGGGCTTATACGTTTCAGCGTCAGGCTTTGCCTTGGGTTTGAAGTTGTCGATCTTGAGGCTCAGGAACATGCCTCCGGCACCTTGCCGGTTCCATGCGGCGATCTTGATCATCTGGCCAGCCTTGTAATCATCATCCAGCACAAGTACGGCATCCCAATCGGGTGCCTTCTCGTGCTTCTTTTCCTTGACCTTGAAGGCAATGCCAGCGCCAACCTGCGGCGGATTTTTGAGTTGCATGACGTGTTCCTACTTCAACAGTGAGCAATATTCGGGAGCCAGTTCGTTGATCACCTCTTTATTGGCGATAGCGAGGTCCTGGAGGGTGGTGTATTTGTTGTCCTGCGACATTTTCACCGAGACTTGTATGCGATCTACCAACTCGTTGTAGCTTTCCGCCCATTCGGGTTGCCCATCGTGCCTTGCGTGTAGCCTGCCGTTAGGCAGATAGAGCGGGATGCCCCCATCGGGCGGTTCCAGTGACGGCATCGGCGGAGCAGCAGGCGCGGGCGACGTAAACGCCTCAACCTCCTCCTCTGTATAGGTGCCGACAACGCAGCCCGGATACACCGTTCTGATGCCCTCTGACACGCAGCGCGACCGCAACATGGCGCGTGGGTATTTAAGCCAGTTATCCTTGCCGGCGAGCCCGATAGCCTTGGCCTGTTTCATGGTCCACGTAAGCTCTAGGCTGCCGCCCTGAGCATGCGTGAACACGGCTGTGACCTGTTCATCCGTATATGTGCGCCACTCAACTCGCCCGCCAGCAGCTTGGAAGCGTGCGAGCATCGCGTCAGCCTTGAGAGTCGGTCGGCCTTGGATGACGTGGTAGTCCCTGGCAGCGATTGCCGGGTGCAGCCCCTCGCCCTGAGCGATGAGCATCAAAGCCAGAGCCTGATCCTCGGTTTTGATCCCGAAGAGCCCGCTCTTGGCCACGGCAATTGCCATCAGCTTCATTTCTGAAACGGGAATAAGCGCGCTACTCATTGGTGTCCACCTTCTCCATAGCAGCCTCAATCAAGCTCACTGAAGCTTTTGGCCTAGTGCCTTTCAGGGCGTTCGTCATGGCCGCAACGATATTCTGCACCGCAGCGGGACCAACGCCCGGCATGTTCCGAAAGTGGCCCAGAGGCATGTCCTTGATGTCTCCCAGTGTGACCGCCTCGCCAAACTCAAAAACGAGAGCGTTCTTAGCCCGCCCCGGGATATCGCAGTCGATAATGTAGATTGATTCCCAATCGTTCATGTTGGTCCCCTATTTGACAATGAGACGCCGCGATCCGGCGCGCTCGATGATGAACTTTTCATAAGTATCAGGCATTGTCGATTTGAACAATGCGGTATCAAGCGTTTTGGTGCCTTTGGCCGTCTTCCACGTAACCAGAGTACGCCCATCAATCGTGCGGATTTCGCTGGCATTGCCCATCGAGGTTTGGAGATAAGCCGATATCTGTTCCTCTTGATCCTCCAGTATCTTGCGCTGGGTTTTGACCGCTTTGAATTGCTCTACGATGGTTTCGCACTGCTTAGAGGCAAGCACAAAATCACCGTTATCCTGTGGCCAAACAAGACGAGCGTCATTGCTGGTTTTTGGCTCAGGCAGCGTGCCTTGCACCACATGCGCCCAGAGGGTGGCATAGTGCTTGATGTGTGCCTGCTTCATCGCGTCGTCCACGACGATCCTAAATTTTCGGAAGTGGTTACCTCCAAACAGGACTGCCAAGTAAACGGTAGAAACCCGTGCAACGCACGCTTGATGGATGCACTGCACCATATCTGCCGGGGGAATGCGGATATCCTCCCCTTCCTCTGAGAATCTGACCGAAGCCGCATGGTTGTAGTTTTTGGTTTCGACCAAGGCGAGGTTGTCTTCAGTGACAAAGTCGAAATGAGACTTCATCCACGGCTCCGTCGGATGCGTCATCTCATCGTCCATCGCCTTCACTCGTATCTTTTGAGCATCCTCAAACAGCCGCGCAATGTGCGGCTGCATGAACAAGCCCATCCGCATGGCTTCCTGCTGCCGCTCCGGCAGTTCCCAGGTCGGATTGCGGCGCCGGAGGTTCTGTTTCTCCAGGATAACCTCAACGGTCTCCCCGTTCACATCCCGGCGGCAGTCGGTTGACCACCAGGCCGAGTTCCGGCTCAATTCGCCAAAATCATCCATTCTCTTTCTCCAAAAACTTCTTAAGCAGTTCAACCAATTCCTGCGCTTGTTCGCGCCGAAGCCGCAGTGTCACGTCGTGCGTGTCACCCCAGCTAGAAATGGAAACAGTGTCCCACTCTGTCAAAAACACGAGATGCATCTGCCCCGTTTTCATTTTTATCGCAGTCATCACCAGATCCTCCACCAAGGGCGTGAATGAGTAGGTCGCACTTTTTCCACGATGCAGACCAAGCCGCCGAGTTCCTCAAGCTGAATTGCCATCCCGCGCAAATTGCACAAAGTTCGCATCGACAGCCGCTTGTAGTCCCCGGCCTCGATGTCCTCAGCAAGCTGACGGGCGAGGTGCAGCAGTTCCTTCCCATGGCTCACGATTTCAAATCCAATTCATCGAGAGCAGCGCGCAGGTGGCGTGCCATCGACAGGGGCAGGTCAATCGAAATCAGGCACCCGGGCTGCCCGCGCTGCTCAATCGTGGTGCTGATATAAAGACAGGCGGCATCCACCTCAACGGCGAAATAGGTCAGGTGCGTGTCCGCGTTGATGGTCGTTTTGTAGAGCGTCCTCATGGAGTGTTCTCCTCTGTGCCAGGATTGGCCTGTCCCGTATACCGATCCATGCACCCGGACGCAAGGATAAAAGTGGCATTGACCTGACATTAATGTGGCACCATATTGGTGTCACCATTAAGAGGAGATACACGATGGATATGGTCCGCTTCAACATACGCATTCCGAAGGAACTTATGCAGCAAATACAGGTGCTTGCAAAGGTAGATAGGCGATCTGTGAACTTCATTGTAGGGGAAGCTTTGGCGTCACTGTGGCATCAACGTGGTGTCACTTCTTTGCCCCCTTCCTCTTCCCTTCCTTCCCCGATGGTTCCCTCCCCCGCCTCTATAGCTAATACTATAACTCCCCCTCCCTCCTTATCCCCATCCATCCTATCTCTAACCCCCACGCGCCTAGATGCGCGTGAGTTTGACCTGTTTTGGGATTTGTATCCCCGCAAGATCGGCAAGGGCGCGGCGCGGAAGGCATGGATCAAAGCGTTGACCAAGACCGATCCGGCCACCGTCTTATCTGCCGTTAAGAGCCAGCCGTGGCCTGCCGACGTTCAATTCCTGCCGCATCCGGCGACATGGCTCACTCAGGAGCGATGGACCGATGAACCGCTGGACAACAGCCTCGAAGCGCGCATGGCTCGCGTAATTCAAAAATCAGAAGACGACTTCGAAGGGTGGACCGCATGACACCGGATAAAGCGCGTTGGATCGCGAAGCTTGCTCAAATGGTCCAGCCGGATCGCCAGGAGCAGGCGGTTGAGGCTCTCACGGGCATGGTTAAGATGCTCGATGTGCCGGATAGAGTCTGGCAGTCGAGGAGTTGCTTGGACGCTGTCGCCACAGCCAAACGCCGGACTATCGTTCCCAGTTATGCCGATCTGGCATCGGCAATCGGGCAATGGCTGCGAGACAACCCGGACACCGCGCACGCATTGACGGATGAGAGGATGGCGGGCTGGACTGACCTGGACCAAAAATGGTTCGCATATTACACTAAGCGCAAGGCCGAGGGCTTTCTCCCGAGAGGCAAGGCTAACCTCATAAGCCTGCTACGTGGGCAAGCTCCGACCATCATCCCATTTATAGCCGCGCAGGAGCGCGTAGAGCCGGGTGCTGGGCGGTTCTGGTATGAGGACACCGGAGATGAGTCAAGGGCCGTCCACGGGCTTTAAAACAGGCTTTGGCGTTGTGCTCAAAAAAAGCCCCCGGTTGTGATGCCGGGGGATAGTTTGAGGAAAGGATCGGTTCCGAAGTGTCCGGTCAATCGGCCTGCGCGTCAACGCCAAATTTATCAGCAAACACCTCATCCACATCGCCAATGGTTTTGTCTGTGATTTTAGGGGTAATGTCAGCCAGGATCGAGAGCATGCTGGCGTAGTCGTATCCATCGGCCAAATACAAGTCTGGTTCTCCTACGCTTTTGATCATTTCCGTCATGGCGTTAATTATGCCCGCGATAATCGCGTTCTGGTTTATGCACCTCTGCGCCTCATCACGAGCTAACATGCGGAAATACTCACGGTTCTTCATTTAATTGTATCTCCTTCCTGAGAGCGATGAGTTCAACCATCGCGCCGTTGAGCGATATCCGATCATCTTTCGAGCGACTGTTAGCCATTTGCTGCCGCAGGATCGAGATGCGGCGGGATATCCGTTCGAGTGGCGTGAGCGGTGGCAGCATTGTCTTCCCAATCGACTACATAAATTGACCCATCGAGAGCACGCATCGGCTTGTGGCGTCTGTTGCCATGCAAGCATGCTTTCGCTTTTGCGTCAGCGTCGGCATGGCTCTTAGCCTGCCCATCCCATCGGAAAGTGCCCACATTCCCGGCGGGTGTTTGATAAGTGTACGTTGCGATATATCGTGCCATGTCAAAATATCCCCACCAGAACGAGGGTCAGCACAAAGCCAGCGAGGGCGCCAAACATGAAACAGGTGAAGTGGTAGGAAAGCAGCCACCTTGCCCAAGGAGACGGCTTTGCGTGCTCCTCCCAGATTCCGTATTTCAGATTCGCCGGGCGTTTTTTCATGTCCATGATCGTATCCCCTTTTGAATATCCTGCCGAGTGCAGGCCATAGCAGGCGCCGCAGCACCTGCTAAAGTCCGAACTAGGCCAGAATGTCGCCAGCAACAAAACTGTCCATTAGCGCATTGTGCCGAACCGCATTACTGCGAACCTTCGCCTCGAACAAATATTGAAGCTCAGCAGTAGCCCTGCCACGGTCATCGTACCGAGCCGCACAGGCCAATTTGCCGTAGACGCGGTCCAGCTCGCGCTGCCATGCGGCGTCAGCGTCGATCGCTTTTTTAACCATGTGTGAATATTCTTCTTTGGTCACGGGATGATCTCCTAGTTGTGGGCGGCCTGAGCCCCCCGGTTGATCAGATGGAGCAAACTGCGTCGCAAATGTCCGCGATCGGACCCGAACCCGAGCAATCGACGATGTTTTCGTCAATGTCCAAGCCGTGCGCTGTAGTCATCAAAAAACCACGGCGGGTGCCATTCTCGTCGAAAAAGATCACGGTCATGATCTCGGAGCAATCAACGATAGCACGCCACGCGGCGTTCACGTTGTTGCCCTGATAGTCAATCACGTCCCCGTCGAATGTGACGCAGAAGGTAAAGCCCAGGGCTTTGGCGCGGCGAAGTGCCTCAAGTGCGATGTTCACGTCAGATCTCCTTGATGCAGACTGCGTCGCTGCTGTCAGCGAAGCGGATGTTGCTGCAGCCACCAGCACGCAGCAGGGCCACCACAGCGTCGCGCGGTGTAGCGTATGATTTGCCGTACCCGTGCACACGATGGGCGGCCGTCCACAGCGCGGTATAGGTGTTGTGGTAGCACTCGACCAAGTCCCCCGACAGGGCGAAATGGACGACAGGGTGATCAGCGTAAACTCGAAGGCGGAGTGTCTCGGCCATCGTCTCGTCTCCTTCGGCGTGATTGCCTAGCCCCCTTCGTGCCATCCGACGCACGGCCTGTCAAGCCCCCCCTCGATCAACAAAATGCTCCCCCGCACGCGCGTGCTATATATAGCTATAGCCTCTAGCTAGAGATACGCCAGGGGAGCAGACGCAGCGCCACCACGCAAAGCAACCGGTTAATGTGCCGAGTGTGCTGCAACATCCACCGCGCTACCGTAATGATATAGGGGCTAATGGGTCAGAGCTACTGCCACAGTTCTATAGACTGTGACGCTCTATCGAGAGCTACTGCTACAGGTCTGTGAGTGGTATGTGACCTATAGCAGCCCTAGGCGGCTGGCTCTGGAGTGGGCGTGGCCCTGGGTCGCGGGGCCGCTCGTGCGGGAGCC
>Ga0209084_1000517_pt1 | contig 36275 bp, 35 predicted proteins | sample C_130820_MF_Meta_FD_187309 | JGI IMG/M metagenome (GOLD analysis project Ga0209084, IMG submission 187309) | Freshwater microbial communities from Lake Croche, Canada to study carbon cycling - C_130820_MF_MetaG (SPAdes) (version 2) | ecosystem: Environmental > Aquatic > Freshwater > Lake... | reverse complement strand
AGGCAAATCCTCGCAGGACCCGTTACACCTGCAGTGATCATGCCCACACCCACATGTCCATCTGGGTCGTCATACTCGCCCCAGTTCGGCGCCTGTTTTGGCCCCAGCGGGCAGACCGACCCCAAATGTCCAAGTGGCTATATCAGGCGCGGAGGAAAAACTGGAGCGTGGGAACCCCTCAAAACGTATGAAATCGGAACCTGTGAAGAAGACCCCGCCGTCAAGGCCGCCAAGGACGCCGAAGGGGCAGCCGCCAAGGCCGCAGCAGCCGCCGCCAAGTTACAAGCCGACACCGCCACTGCTGGCGAAAAAGCACAGAAGGAAATCGACAAATACACCATCTCCTTCAATGCCGTCCAGACCCAGAAAAACCAGATTCAGAAGACGTCCGAGGTTATGGCGAAGGCGACGGGCATGTATTCGGGCGTCTCGAACGATCTCCACTACTCGGTCACGCAGTTTGACGGTCACCTCAAGGACCTGCAAAACAAGATCAACGTCACCAATCGAAAGACTCGCGGACCGTCGTGGTGGCCGTGGTTGGATATCTTTTTGAATGTCATGCTCGTAGTGGTCTTGCTGTACGCCATCTACTCCTTAGTTCGCCGCACCTATTACGTTAAACCAGTGGTTACCCAACTCCAGTATCAGTAGTAATGGAGATCAATGATTCGCGCAGTGTAATGGACTTCCAAAAGAAGACCTTCTGCGGTCACCCGAGGGCCCACGTTCGCAAGGTCCTTCTACAGAACATCCAGTTGGGACACGCGGATTACGCGTGCTACTGGACGCTCGAGATGCTGTGCTCTGGATTGGTGCATTCCCTGTGGGATGCCTTCTTTGAGGCAGCGGCTCTTCATGTCAACCGCGCGAACCCCGCGGTCTTTACCTACTTGGCCAAGGCATACGAGGACTACATGCCAATTGAGGGCGCCTACCCTCTTGCCTCCATGACAACCATTCGCAACAATCTGGATGTCCGTCGTATGGTGTGTGAAGCCGCGGCTGCCATGTCGGGATGCCGCAAGAACAAACTGCCGACCCTGCCGACCCTTAAGCCCATCCATGACTTTGACCCTGTCACCATCCAAGAGAGCGTGCGTGCGCCCTCGTCCATGTACGGCAAGTTGGTGCTGCGATCCAATGACCCCATGCCCATCATGGTGCCGCTGAACGAGTTCTGCTACTGCATCCGGGCCGATGTCCGCGACCTCACACGATCTCTGTATTGGATGTCGTGGGTCCTGACCTTTTGCCGCGAGCACAAGAAGGCATCCAAGATGGTCCTTCCCTTCGCCAACCGCTCCGACGAATTTGTCTCCATGGAGCACGGCACACACCCCGTGTGGATCTTCTGGGAGGCGGTTCGCAAACAGGCCAGTCTCCAGGCCCGTCCGTATGTGGAGATCCTGTACAAGATGCACTGCCTGCGGTGGTCACCGTCCGACAAGGCGAAGCGAGCGCTGTTGCTGGCGGCGATTGTGATTGTGTGCGAATCCAACCTGGACACCACGCCCGTCTCGGGGAACACACAGGCCATCTCCACGATGCTCGAGGGTATGCCGCGGTGGATGGATGCCATTCAGCGTATGCAGCAGTCCTTTGCCACGTAAAAACGGAATGCCCGCGCGAAAGCATAGAGATCGTACTAGAATGTTCAAGCCCTCTATCTCTGCCACAAAGGTTGCCGGCGTCTGCGGTCTTCACCGTTACCAGGATATTGACGAGGTTACCTACGAACTCTTCTGCAAGGACAAGGATGTTGAGCCCAAGATCAGGGCACTCGAGGCTGAGTTGGGTCTCCGCTCCTTCGAGTCGCTGAAGAATGATGTGTTCAAGGACGGCAATATGCGTAGCGTCGTGTACTCGGCACTGGATGCCGCCAAGTCGGGCAATGTCGCGGCCGCTCTTGAGGATGTGGAGGTGCATTCTCGCATGGTGCTGAACATGCGCTACTCCCACCTCGGAGAGACTGTGCTGAACCGTCTGGTCTCGGAGGCGCGCGGTGAGGTGTCCAAGAAGCGCGGGCTGAACAATGAGGACAAGATTCTGAACACCTACGAGACCGACAATAATGTCCAGGTGGTGGAGCGGAACACCAAGAACATGAAGATGGAGTTCCCGACCTTCAAGTTGGCGGGACGCACGGATGGCTGGGTCGCTGCGCACAACCGCATCGTGGACAGCAAGGACCGGACGCGCTACTTTCCCGAGGTTCCGATCTACGACGAGATCCAGTTGCGGACGTATATGAAGATGTCGGGCGCGGCGGAGGCGGAGTTGATTGAGCGGTTCCCTGGCTATCCGACACGGACCACCAAGTTCACGAACGACCCCATTCAGTGGCACACGATCGAGTTATCTCTGACCGCTGCGGTGGCCAAGATGAATCGGATTCTCGAGTCGCCGACTGACCTAGAGCGAATCGTCCGTAAGAATACAGTAAGGAATGGAGGTCCAGTGCTCTGAGTCACCTCCTCCGTGGGCCAGCGCTGTGGGCAAGACAATCGAGACACATTACTTTTACACTGGATTGGGTCGCATCAATACCCACACGCAAATGTTCCAACTGCTGCAGAGAACGGACTCGGGTCATCTGATTCTCACGGAACGCCCGCACCCGATCGGCGTCCTGTCTCGCGTGTACCACGTGGAGGCCGTGACGTACACGGAGTATTCTGTGACTCCTCGTCGTTGGTGTGAACGCACGGACATTAGCACGGCCTTTTACTTTGAGGAGGTGCGTAGAATCGTGCCCGAGAAAAAGTGAGTTCAGCACAATGGAGATTTGGGAAACACTTGCCCTTGCATTCGGGTCCATCTGCGTCTTTGTCGTTCTTCACTTGGCCATCTTTTTGCTCGTGCGGTGGATGTATCCACCGACCGTGATGCCGGCGCCGTTGGTCGTTCCTGCTGCGGCGCCTGCCCCCGTGGCCGCAGCGCCCGTAGCCTTACCGCAACCCCCCGCGGCTCCCGCAAAGCCCGAGGAAATCCCGCTTCCTGAGTATTACACGCAGCCTGTGAAGAAGGACAATGCTTCAGCGGATGCGATCACTCTACCCATGGCACCCGCTAGTCAAGAAGGGTCAACCAGCCTCGACGACTTGCAAGGTCGTCCCCCAGTATAACGGGATTCCAGGGTGGCTCTTGATGGCGCACGACGCCGAGGGAATCCCGAGGGTGGTGTGGACAGACGGCAAGACCGAAGAGCGTCTTCCCATCGTAATGGATGATCGTCTCTGTTTTGATACCATTCTGCGCGGAGTCCGTTTGGGCCCCAAGCAGATTGTTGCGTGTGATTTGTGGACTGTAAACGGAGAGGCTGTTCACAACCGATTGTCGTTCGGAAAGAGGCAGGAGGTCATGGCCGCCCTGCTTGCTGAGTTTCATCAGCCCGACTTGACGGCGATTACCACGATTGGCAACGCTCCTGTGAATGCGTTACTTCGTGGATACGAATGCTACGACGACATGCCAGGGTCGATGGGGGTGTTCACGGAACAACCTCCTCTCCTTCCAGAACATATTCCCGACGAAGAGTAAATGGCTCGTCATTCCTCCAAACGAAAGGGAAGCCGTCGCAGTCGCCGTACCATGCGCGGTGGCGCGACTGAGTCTTCGTTCGCACGCGAACAGCCCATCCTTGGTGCTCCGGGCGGACTGCGGGAGGCCGTGAACATCAGCGGAGGCGTTGGATACCCGTCGGCCACGGACGGAGGCAACCCGCAGCCGTTTTCCACAGGAAGCTATGCGGCCGCGGGCGGTCGTCGCCGCAAGACCAAGAAATCCGTAAAGGCGATTAAGCGGTTGCTGAAGGCAAGGGGTTTGAAAGTGTCGGGGTCGCGTCGCGCCGTGACGGCTCGTGCGCGCAAGGCTCGCATTCCGCTGAAGGGAGGCGGTCCGATCACGGGCTCGGCATACCGTTCGTACATGGGCGGCGAAGGCAATATGGACGGTGGACTTGCCAGCGAGTACAACAAGGCACATCCTGTCGACAACAATGTCCAGACCCTTCCTGGCTACGGCGGCGACTCCTCTGCGTTCAGGTCGAGCGCCTCCGGCGGACTCGTTCCCGCGTAACGGCATCAGCCCACACATACGGCAGATAGGTCGGGTCGTTGGTGACAATGAAGGGTCCACCGCGTCGCACGGCCTCTAGCTGCATTCTCTGCATCGTAAATGTCAACTCCACAAACTCCGCATACTCCACCCACGCTCCCCACGCCGTCATGAACGAAGTGAAAAAGAAGATTGGGTCAGATGCGTTCATCACATGGGTTATGAAGGCTATCAACGGCATGAGAATCATCTCGTTGATATGCTTGATGTTGGAATACGTCTCGGGTGTATCCCAGCTACGTGCTAGAGTTATATACCGGTCAGCGGTTTGAAATGCGGTCTTAGGCATTCGCCTCAATCCTTACTCCCTCTGCGGGAAACTTCACGGGCTCCATTGTGCGCGGGTCAACGAACATGAGTTCGGTGTCGCTCGTGCATCGAATGAAGCGGAACAGGAGGTCCAGTGCGATGGTATTGCCAGGCATCAGGTAGCGCTCCACAGCATCAGTGAGATCCACGCCCGTCGTGACATCTCCAATCCATACCCAAGGGTTCTTGTACGGCTTGAAGGGATTGCCCTGGTAGGGCTTGATCTCCTCGCCCTCGTAGAGGATGCGACGACGACGCTCGCCACTGCGAATCCACTCCTCGACATAGATGGAATCCTCAGGAACGCGGGTCATGTCCTCCTCGTACTCATACTCATCTGAGAGCAGATACTTGCGGTTGGCAGTCTCGAACGGCGCGAAGAAGGCAGCGATGGAGCGGCGAAGGCGAAGGCAGAAGCAGGAGGTGAACATTTTCAGCGTGTAGTGTCATCAAACCTCTTCCACTTCGAATTCGTTTTCGTCACCAGTTCCACAGAACTTGAATTGGCAGGAGGTGCGTCGATGCTATCCTCCTCGCCAGCTCCGCTCGTGAACGTCTCCTTTGTAGCCGTCTGCACCAGAATCACTTGATCCAGGTTCATCTGCATAGACATGGCCGTTCCGAGGGCCGTGATCAGAAAGGGTGCTGCCACAATGAACCACGATACGGCCGTGAGGCCAATTCCACAGAAGGTGTTCAATAGGTACACAAAGAACAGACCCACAACCAACTTGATTGCAAAGGTGACCCACAGTCCGAGACCAATGTCCAGACCAAGTTGAACAACCAAGAAGAGAAGATAGAGCAGAGCAGGGGGACACAGTTCCTCGATGAAACGCATCTTCAGCTATTACACTTCATTCAAGAAAAGTAATGGACGCGAACATTGAGACCATTGTCTCCTTCACCAACTGCACGCGTCAAGAGGCCGTGGGCGCACTGGCCATTTACGGGGGAGATATGCTGAAGGCGATCGATGCACTCTTCAAGAAACCCGTAGTGTCTGGAGAGAAGCACATTCCACCTGCGCCGAAGGTGGAGACAGGACAGGACGAGGAGCAGAAAGCATTGTGCGCCCAGGGTCGCGATCTCATGGACAAACTTAGCGTCGTATTTTCAGGCGCCCACCGGAAAAGCCTAGAGCGGAGCCAGCCGGAGGTTGAGGGGGGCGACCTTGCGGAGTCGGCCCAGGGGCCTGCAACCGCGACTCAAACGACCGAGTCACAATCGGATTCTCCATCGCAAATTCCTCCACCTTATTCGCAATCCGAGACGCCTCCGTAAAGAGATTCATGCCATCCGCACATGCCTTGGACATGTCCTGCCGTGCGGCATAGACGTCTGGATCATCAAGCGACACCACCGCATCCACCCACTGCTCAGGACGATCACGCTCACAACCAATCCCTGCGGGAACGATCCACGCCTCCACGCCCTCCGTGGTTCCAGGCGGAGCCGCGTTGGGGTTCGACTTGGAGTAAATCACGGGGATCCGATTGTACATGGCTTCCACAGCAATGCGCCCAAAACTCTCGTAATTGCTCGGCAGCAACAGAATACGGGTTCGTTTGAGGATGTTGCGCACATCATCATCAAATTTGATCCATTCAATATTGGCCGGGGCCGGCGGGACCCACAACTCTCCATAGTAGGGAATAACGCCCAAGAACTTGCGGTCGGGCAGCCGCTTGGCCAACTCAATGAACTGGTGGACACCCTTGTTGACGTTCGCATTCACCAAGGTAATCATGTCTCCCGATGGGAACGGATCCATCTTGATCTTATGCTCGTGCATGATGGGGCGAATCACTTCTGTGCGAACAATGGTCGATGGCCACGGCGTGACATTCGCGCGGAAGTTGGCTTCCATTTTGTGATTGATGAAAAACAGCATCTCTTTCCACCCACCCGTGATATTGTCCCTGATGGAATTGTATCGGCCGTCAAAGTGGCAAGTCGCGATCATGGGTCTGTCGAGTCCACGACCGTTGATCTTTCGCACTACTGGCAATGCCGGTGCGTGGGGGCAGATCCAGATCTGACTGGACTCGAGTAGGTCTGTCCCTGCAGTGTAATGCATGAAACGGAATCCACGATACGTACCTCCGTTCCATCCCTCCTTGGGTCTCTCGGTCGTCATAAACGCAACCTGGTGGCCGCGCTTTTGAAGTTCGATGGCCAAGTCGATATCGTGGAGGAACGCCCCACATAAGTCGGGCATCCGCGTTGCAAAGAAGAGCACTCTCATTATGTTGTTCTATCGACACGATTTACTTGGATTAAGCGTGTAGGGTCCCCGCCACGCGCCCACTTGTCTTGAACCCAGTTGTCAGGATTGGAATACTCCTGTTGCTTGACCGGAATCAGGGGCTGGTAATAGTTAGGGATGGCCTTGTCCATGATGGTGGAATTGTCCTTGGTCGAGCGCTGGAGCATTGAGTGAATCAACCCAGATTCAGTATCCACCTCTGCCGGCGAGCCACCGCCCATGTTGGGGGTCGTGGCAAAGGGGCGGACCCACAGCTGCTTCGGGCCCTTGACGCGCCAGGCATCCGGGTCTCCCCAACGGAGTTCAGAGTTGGTATCCACCTTACAGCCGTTTCCGGGCATGAAGAACCCGCTGGTCGGGATCATGCCAGGCTGATCCGCCATGGCCAGTGCAGGGTTCAGGGTGTCCGAGCATCCTCCGTCGGACGTGGTCTGGCTGCGGCTCATGGACGACTGGTTTGCAACCGCATCCGCATCGGCACGCGCAGTGTCGTTGCGGCCTCGTGTCAGGGCGTAGAAAAAGTCGATAGGATTCGACGACATGCTTATCATCAAACCCAGAAAGTTTCACGCAAAACGGACAGTAAGACTAAAGGCAACAGAACCTCAATGGTCATTCTCCAACCCTGTGATTGGCACGAGCACGACGTCTCCTTCAAGGTCGGCAAGACGCGCATCCAAGAGTATGTGGTGGATGTCTACGGCCGCACCCAAGACGACCAGGTGGCGTGTGTCCGTATCACCGGCTTCAGTCCGTATTTCTACTGCGGAGGTGCGGACCCTGGTCGTGCCGTCCAAGTGAAGAAGTACGATGTCTTTGCGGGCTTCAATGACCTGGCCAAGACAAATGTGTGGAAGGTGTCCTGCACCACGCTGAATGAGTTCCACGAGAAGAAGCGCTCCATGACGGGTCGTGCTCTCTACGAGTCGGACCTTCCGCCCTTCCTCCGCCTTATCCATGAGCGTCACCTAGGTCCGGGCTCTCCCTTCCAGTTCGAGGGCACAGAGATGGAGGCGTCTGAGGATATGGCGGTGGATGTCATGTACAACTGCAAGTACACGGCCGTCTCCCCTGCCACAGCGTTCATTCCACTGAAGGTGGCCTCGTACGATTTGGAGGTGTGTCCATTGGTGGGCCAACAGTTCCCTGTGGCGACCAAGGACCCCATCATTCAGATCGGCGTGTCCTTCCGTATGTCAGGCGACCTGATGACACCCACACGGAAGTGCGTGTTTGTGCTGGGCAAGGTGAGCCCGTCAGACGACCCCAGCGTCGAGTTCGTGGGCTGCCAGACGGAGACGGACGTGCTCCGTGCCTTCCTGAACTGTGTGCTCGACGAGAACCCTGACATTATCTGCGGATACAACACCTTTGGTTTCGATGACGGCTATGTCGAGACCCGTTGCAAGATGCTAGGGCTGACAGACGAGATCAACCTCTCGAGGGGACCTGCGGCCAAGTCCAAGGATGGAGACGGTTGGAAGGTCAAGTTCGCAGAGACCAAGAAGTTCGAGTTGGCGTCGGGCAAGTACGATCTCCGCATCCTGTGCCTGCGGGGTCGGCTGTCCGTTGACCTCCTGCTAAACATGCGCCGTGAACACTCGTTGGACTCCTTCAAGTTGGACAATGTGGCCAGCGTATTTCTTCGGGACAAGGTTGTCAGTTGCAAGAACAATGTCGTTACCACAAAGAGTACTCGCGGGCTACGGGTTGGCAATTACGTGCGCTTTGATCTGGTCGGAAACACAACAGATCCCTACCGAGAGGGGGAGAAGTTCTTGGTTACGGCACTTGATGCAAAGACCTTCACCCTCGAGGGAGGACACTCCCTGTTTACTGAACTCAGTGACAAGGACCGAGCGCATCTGGAGTGGACCTTCACCAAGGACGACGTAGAGCCGCACGAATTGTTCCGTCTCCATCGCGAGGGTGGGCCCGAGGGACGGGCGCGCATTGCCAAGTACTGCATTCAGGACTGCGACCTGGTTCTGACGCTCATGGCCAAGCTCGACACTTTGGTCAATACCCGCGGAATGGCTGACGTGTGCAAGGTCCCGATGCAGTTCGTCCTGACGCGAGGCCAAGGAATCAAGATCTTCTCGGCCGTGGTCTACTATGCGGCCCAGCGTGACCAGATCCTGCGGACGCTGGAGAATGTGCAGGGAGACCACACATACGAGGGTGCCATCGTGATCAGCCCTAAGATCGGCATGTACCTTGACCAGCCCGTCTCGGTTCTGGACTTCAACTCGCTGTATCCGTCCAACATGATCGCCTACAACTTGTCGCCCGACACCTTGGTCTGCGAGCGGCACTTTGATGCAGAGGGGCGCAAGACGGGACATGCGGGACTGCCCATGGACAAGGTGCGAGAGCTGGAGGAGAAGTATACGCTCGACGAGATGGAGTATGAGCAGAAGGACGACAATGACGTGGTGACGGGCAAGGTGGTGTGCACGTACGTCCAGTCGAACAAGGACCAGCCGATGCTCACAGGTGTCCTGCCCAAAACACTCGAGATTCTACTGGCAAAACGGAAGGAATACAAACAAATGATGGAAGATCCTAAATATGACGAAGCTCAGCGATCTGTCTACAATGGCCTTCAATTGGCTTATAAAGTGGTTGCCAATAGCGTCTACGGACAGACAGGTAGTCGAACATCTCCTATCCGAAAACTCTGTGTCGCCGCGTGCACCACGGCAGCGGGACGAAAGGCCCTCTACTACGCCAAGCACGTGGTGGAAACGCAATTCGGCGCCGAAGTCGTCTACGGTGACACCGATTCTATCTTCGTCAAGTTCCCCACCCAAGACCTCACCGAGTCCATCCGATTGGGACTCGAAGCGGGCAAAGCCATCACCGAGCAAATGGCTCGCAGGCCTTATAAGATTGCCTACGAGAAGACCTTCTACCCCTTCATCCTCTTCTGCCGCAAGCGCTACGTTGGGATGAAGTACGAGGAGGACCCGAACCCCGCCAAGGCCAAGCGCATGTCGATGGGTATCGTGCTGAAGCGGCGAGACAATGCGCCGATTGTCAAGGATGTCTTTGGTGGCGCACTGGACATGCTCCTGCAGGAGAAGGACGTCAAGAAGGCCGCGGCGTATGTCAAGCAGAAGCTGAAGGATGTGATTGATCAGAAGGTGCCGCTGGAGAAGTTCATTCTGTCCAAGGCGCTGCGGGACGACTACAAGAACCCCGAGCAGATTGCCCATCGCGTGTTGGCGGATCGAATGGCCGATCGCGACCCTGGCACGGCTCCCAAGGTCGGGGATCGTGTGCAGTACGTGTATGTGGAGGGCGCCAAGAAGGGTGCCAAGCAAGGAGACAAGATTGAGCATGTGGACTATGTGCGCGCCAAGAAGCTGAGTGTGGATACCACGCACTACATCACCAACCAGATTCAGAATCCTGTGGCACAGTTGTTCGCATTGTGCATTGAGAAACTGGATGGATACAAGCCGCCATCGGATTCCTATGCGTCGATGCACGCACAGTTCATGGAGAAACTCAAGGACGAGGAAGAGGCCACCCTGTCGGTCCTGGCCAAGAAGGAGAAGCAGCTCGAGGGGCTCTTGTTTCTGGACAGCCCAGACCTGAAGAAGGTCGTCCGTGCCAACCAGCACGGGCCACTGGATGCTTTCTTCGCTAAGAAGTAAGAATGCCCACACTGCGTCAAAAGGTCGACAGTTTCTGCAAGGAGGCGGGTGCCAAGGTGGACACGTCCGACAAGCTCCGTCGTCAGGTGCTGGAACTGAAGGGGGAACTCAAGAAGGCCAAGGAGACCCACAAGAACCACATGAAGCAGATGAAGGCGGCGTCCAAGACCGTGAAGGCCCCGAAGGTTGCCAAGGCCCCGAAGGCGCCCGCTGCTCCGAAGGTTGCCAAGGCTCCGAAGGTCAAGCAGGTTGTGGCGATGAACCCGCTTCCCGTCGGAGAGACAGCGGAACAGCGGTCGCGCCGTCTTGAGGGAGAGATGGGACCGGGTGGATATGGAATGGCGGGCACGGTGCCCACGGTGGCCAAGGCAGGTCGCCGCACCCGTCGCCGTCGCCTTTAGACACAATTCCCCTTAACAGATAATGGAGGCCACCCCTCGGCCACTCCTCGAGGTGGATGGCCTCGAGTGGTATGAGGGGGTGTCCACTCCAGGATTCGACCGACATGCTGCCTTTTTTCAATGGTCCCAACGAGATCGCGTGATCCTGCGTCTCTTTCGAACCATCCAGTTCAAACGACTGGCTGCAGACCCCACTGTGATACGGAGTGAGATTCCACGAGAGATGCAAGACCCAGATCCCTACGATCGTGCCTATGTGTTCTATTGCATGCGGCTTACGAGGTATTCGGTTTAGACATGTAAGATGCAGTCTCTACTCCCCTTGCTTCGAGATATCGTTCACAGCGAGACGCAATTCTTCAATCGCGTCATCGATCTTCCAGAGGGTGTGCGGAACCGAGCCATTGCCAACCGCAGTCGTCAGACTTTGGTGATGCTTGACCTCCTCCGCACGATCGTCGAGCCACCGACGACTCGGACTACACTCCCGCGCGGACACTTTACGATTGATCTGACACAGGATCTCCTGCGCACGTTCCACGAGCCAGTTGCGGTTATCCCTTCTGCCGCCCAGATCTCTGGGGCCGTGGAGTTGGCTGTCACGCCCCCCGCAGGAGAGTTGTGCGCCATTTGCCAGGATACCATGGCTACGTCCACACGTCTCACGCAGTGTCGTCACTATTTTCACCACAGTTGCATTACCCAGTGGTTCGCGACGAGCGTACGGTGCCCGGTCTGCAGAAACGATATACGTGAACCGAGTGAGGATACTGTATGATCGTGGCGTGCACACCTACACGAAACAGAGCGTGGAGCCAGGCCTTTTCAGAGAGTTGTATGCGGTCGCAGACACTTCAGCCCGACCACTGGATTGTTCTGGATAACTCAGACACCCCGCATCATGGATGGACGACGAGTTCCGCCTTGACCGTTGAGCGGGTTGATGGACAACGGACGATCGCGTGGATGCGAAACTATATTCTCGACAAGGCAATTGAGTTAGGTGCAGACTTCATCGTCTTCTGGGATGACGATGATTACTATCCCCCTCAGCGGATTCGGGTTAGCGTGGATGCCCTGAAGGCAAATCCGAAGGCTGAGATTGCAACCTCATCCATGATGTACATGATGCTCACTCAAGAGAACTGCCTGATGAGTGTGGGTCCATACGCCGACACACACGGAACCGCCGCTACCTATACGATTCGTCGGGACTATGCATCAACCCATCGGTTCGATGTAACCAAGAAGTTTGGAGAGGAGTTTTCCTTCACGCGTGGGTGGAAGGCTAAAATGGTCCAAGTTCCTCCGGAGGATACTATCGTGGTCATGGGACACAAGGGGAATACGGTGAGTAAGTCTGATGTGTTCTGGAACCCTGACAAGTATCTGGGCAGGGTTGTCAATAACATCAATGGGAAGCAGGCATGGCGTTCGCGGTGGTGTCTCCCGCAAGCACAATGGGATCTGTGGAAAACCACGTTTTCTGTCGTAGAACCTCATTTACCTCGGGACTTTGTTTGAACACTGGGCATGGTGGTGGCAGCGCTTCAGACTCTCCATACTGTAGAGAATGGAGCATACGCCTTACATCGTAATGACACGTCTTGGCCATAGCCTGGAGGTCGTGTTTAGGGAATAGAGTCTTCAAGTCGGCAACAGACGGAGGGAAACAACGCAGGCTTTCAATGCGAGTACACGCCTTGAAAATCCGCGGGACCTCGTTGCAGGTCATCAGAATCGGGAGAGTCCGCTCGGGAGACGCGAACCACTCCACCAATCTCCGCTGGGCGTGAGAGTCAGATCCGTCCACTTCATCCAGCACCAGGCACGATGCCTTATTGTCTCCTCGAATCATGGATGTGATGCTGCGCGTGTGGCGATAACTGGAGACCAAGCGTGCGACATCCTCGTGAGACCGCATGGCTTGTGTTGCATTGATCTCCAGGGGCTCCATTCCGCAGGAACGGATTGACGCTAAGGCCATGGTGGTCTTGCCGATACCCGGGGGGCCATGGAGCAAGATCACGTTGGCATAGGGTTTGCTGGTCAAATACGTGTTCAGTCGCGCCTTCGTGTCTCGATGCCCCACCACTTCATCCAAAAACTGAGGACGACGAACTTCACTCCACATATCTGTGGTTGGAGAGGGTTGAGAAAATGCTTGCGATCTACTAATGGATGTTCCGCAGCACGTCTTGCGGTCCCTGTTTCGTGATACAGCCTTCCCGTTGATCCAGCACCATGTGGATTCCTACAATGACATGCTGGACGGGCGCATCCCCACCTTCTTGAAGGCCTCCAACCCGTCTGAGCTCGAGCTGCCCGACAAGCGCTATATCCGGATTTGGTTTGGCGGCAAGAATTCAGACAAGTTGAAGTGGGTGGCGCCCGCCGACGATATGGGTAACGCCATTGTTCCGCACGCCTGCCGTCTGGATAACACCACCTACTCTGTGACGCTGGTGGCCGACCTGGAAGTGGAGTATGTGTTCCCCAACGGATCCACGGTCACCAAGGTGTTTGCGGACTTTGAGTTGGGCAAGATTCCGCTGATGCTGCGGAGTCGGCTGTGCTACCTCACGGGCATTGACGGGTATACGGTCGGCGAATGCAAGTTCGAGCTGGGCGGGTACTTTATCATTGACGGATCTGAGAAGGTCTTGCTCACACAGGAAAAGTTGGGCAATAACCTGTTCTACTGCGGCAAGCGGACACAGGCCAAGAACCCCGAGAACCCGAGCGGCCCCGTCGAAGTGTCGGATGAACTTGAGGTGGAGGCGTCCTACGAGACCAAGGAAGAGTACTATGCGGCCGTGCGATCCGTGTCGGAGGATGCGAGTCGTGGACCCTACTCGCATTTCTTGGTGATTCCGCCGCCGACCAAGGCTGTGAAGGATCGTCTGGCCCTGATCACCCTCCCTGGATTCGAGAACCCTGTGCCAGTGTTCAGCGTGTTCCGTGCTCTGGGCCTGACCACAGACAAGGATGTCTACGATACGGTTTTGGCCGGCATGAACGACCACGATCGGTTGGCCTATGACACGCTGTTCTATCAGTTGGTCTTGAGCCACGAGAACACGTTGTCCTTTTCGAAAAAGACGGATCTTCAGTTGCTGGTGGACCAGTCGCGGACACGCTCTCGCCCTGAAGTGGTCCGCACCCTGCACGACCTGCTGTTTCCCCACGTGGAGGTGGACTCGGATGTGGGCGCGCTTTACCGCCGCAAGGCGTATCAGCTGGGGCGGATGCTGCGAATGGCCATGGAGCAGGCCCTTGATCTGACACAGCCCACCGATCGCGACCACTTCCGCTTCAAGCGTCTCCAGACCTCAGGCGATCTCTGCTTTGGGGAGTTTCGTCGTATCTTCCGAGAGACATCCCGGGCCATGCTACTGGAGCTGGACAAGAAGGTCAACCAATACGAGCGTGCGAATTACGCAGGGGACAAGCTGGTGAATGTGCTGCAACCCGAGAACCTGAGCTTCTACTGGAAAAAGTACCGTCTGATGTCAGAGTTCCTCAAGTCCTTCAAGGGTTCATGGGGAGGCGAGGAGGGCATTGCACAGGAGTTGAGCCGTGTCTCCTATGCAGGTGTGATCAGCCACTTGCGTCGCACCAATCTGCAGATGGATCGTACGTCGAACAAGAAGGAGCCCCGACGCTTTCACGCCTCGCAGATGGGGTTGATGTGCCCCGTGGACTCCCCCGACGGCCGTAACATTGGATACATCAAGGCACTCACACTCATGGCTCGAATCTCAACGCCCTTGTCTATGGATGTGGTGCGCGCCATGATCAAGCCGTTCATTCGCCCGATCGTGTTCGTTCACCCCTCGACGTGGGAGCCGACATGGACCCCCGTGTTTCTGAATGCGGATTTGGTTGGAGTGTGCATCGGCAAGACTGAGGAGATGCACGCCCATCTCGTGAAGGAACGCAGAACACGGAAATTGACACTGTCGCTTGGCTGGGACCGCGTGGCCAATGTGTACACGCTGACCTGCGACGGAGGGCGCCCGATCCGACCAGTCTACCAAGAGGGCGTCACCGCAGACGCCGTCCGCGCCGCCGAAGGATGGGATCAGATCTCTGGATTGATTGACTACCTGGATGCAGAGGAGCAGAACATCACGCGCCTGTCTATCGATCCCTTCCACCCTAACCTACAGTCGGAGATTCACGCTCTGTTTGCCTTGTCGGCACTCACGGGGATCATCCCCTTCTCGGACCACAATCCTGGAACGCGTAACGCCTTTGCGATTGCCCAGACCAAGCAAACCTGCTCGTGGTTCCACACCAACTACCTCAAGCGCTTCGACACCATTGCAGTCACCTCCGTTCTTCCCCAGGTTCCCTTAACACAGACATGGGTCTACCGCGAAATCATGGGCGCAGGAGGATGCATGCCGCATGGAGAGAATGTGCTTGTGGCCATTACCACGTACATGGGCTTCAACCAGGAGGACTCCGTTATGATCAATTCATCGGCCATGAAGCGGGGTTTGTTCCAGACCATCTACTACCACTCTTACGATTTCATGGAGGACATGACCGACCCTGCAGCACAGGTCCACACCGAGTTTGCCAACCCCGCTGTCAATCCCCTCTACAAGGACTCGGTGAAGCGCAAGGAGGGCCTGAACTACGACCACCTCGACGCAGAGGGTGTGATTCTCGAGGGCACGGAACTCACAGAGGATATGATTCTGGTGGGTGTCGTGGCACCGATTCAGGACATCAACGGCAAGATCACGGGATATCGCGATGTGTCCGAGAAGCCGAAGCGGGGTCAGCACGGACGCGTGGAATCTGTGTACCGTTACGCCACGCGCGATGGACTGAAGGGAGTCAAGATTCGTGTGGCCGAGGAGCGATACCCCGTTCTGGGCGACAAGTTGGGAAGCCGTCATTCGCAGAAGGGAACCTTGGGCATCGTGCTCCCCGAAGAGGATATGCCCTTCACGGCCCGCGGTGTGCGGCCCGATCTGCTGTTCAACCCCCACGCTCTTCCCACGCGTATGACGATTGGTCACTGGATGGAGAGTTCGTGGAGCCGCCTGGCGTTGAAGTTGGGTGCGTTCATTGATGCCACGCCCTTCACCACAACGGACAGCCTGCCGACATTGAAGCAAATCATGATGGAGCAGGGATTCGAGCCGTATGGCACGGAAACCCTGTACAATGGTCAGACGGGAGAGATGATGGAAGCGGACATCTTCATGGGCCCCACCTACTACCAGCGCATGAAGCACATGGTGGAGGACAAAGTGAATGCACGGTCAACGGGCCCGCGCAAGTTGCTGACACGCCAGCCGCTGGAGGGCCGCGCAGACGAGGGTGGTCTGCGTATCGGAGAAATGGAGCGCGATGCCTTGATTTCCCACGGAATGGCCAAGTTCACGCGCGAGAGTATGATGGAGCGCTCCGATGCCGCCGTGGTTCAACTGGACAAGTCCACTGGGCAGTTGGATACAAGCCGCGATATGCTAGAAATGCCCTATTGCATGGGGTTATATACACGGGAGTTGGAGTCGATGCATATCACAGTGCGGATGAAGACGGAGTGAGGCAACAAGTTTTGGGCGCTTAAAGGTAAGAATGGAGGATATAGTATTGAGGATGTCTGACCACATTTACGTCACAAAGCGTAACGGCGCACGCGTTCCTGTTTCCTTCAACGAGGTGCTGACTCGTCTCCAGCGTCTCGCGGATGGACTTGACCACGTGAACCCTGATTTGGTCGCACAGAAGGTGTGCAGCCAGATTCAGGATGGGATCAAGACCTCCGAACTGGATGAGTTTGCGGCAGAGACCTGTGCGATGATGCAGGCCCGTCACCACCCGAACTATGGTAAGTTGGCGGCCCGTATCCTTATCGACAATCACCAGAAGAACACTCCGTCCCGTCTGGTGGATTCGGCACAGGTGCTATTCGATGAGGGTGTGATCAATGAGTCCTACTATTGCGTTGCGCAGGACCTGGAGTTTGAGTCGATGATTGACTACTCCCGCGACTTCATGTTTGACTACTTTGGCTACAAGACTTTGGAGAAGGGATACCTTCTTCGGCGTCGCGATGGCCGTGTGTGGGAGCGTCCGCAGCACCTGTGGATGCGTGTGGCCATTCAACTCCACGGCACGAGCTTTGCGAGGGTCAAGGAGACCTACGATGCGCTGAGTCTGGGGTATTTCATCCACGCCACACCGACCCTGTTCAATGCAGGTACGCCGCGACCGCAGTTGAGTTCGTGCTTCTTGGTTCACATGCAGGATGACAGCATCAAGGGCATCTACGACACGCTGGCCGAGTGTGCGCAGATTTCCAAGTGGGCTGGCGGTGTCGGTCTGTCGATCCACAATATTCGTGCACGCGATTCTAGCATCAAGGGTACCAACGGCAAGTCCACGGGAATCGTGCCGATGCTCAAGGTGTTCAATGACACGGCCAAGTACGTCAACCAGGGTGGTAAGCGTAACGGATCTTTTGCTGTGTATCTGGAGCCCTGGCACGCGGACATTGAGGAGTTCCTGCGCCTGAAGTTGAACACGGGCAACGACGACGAGCGGGCCCGCGACCTGTTCTACGGTCTGTGGATCCCTGATCTGTTCATGCAGCGCGTCGAGAACGATCAGTATTGGTCAATGTTCAGTCCGGATACCTGCCCTGGATTGTCCGATTGCTGGGGAGACGAGTTCACGGAGTTGTATTGCCGCTACGAGCGCAAGAACCTGGCCATGAAGGAGATGCCCGCCAAGAAATTATGGCAGATGATTGTAGATGCGCAGATTCAGACGGGGACTCCTTACCTGCTGTACAAGGACGCGTGTAATGCCAAGTCCAACCAGCAGAACCTTGGAACCATCAAGAGCTCAAATTTATGCACCGAAATCATCGAGTTCACCTCCCCCGACGAGACGGCCGTGTGTAACCTCGGATCTCTGGCTCTGCCCAAGTTTGTCGAGCGGAGTTACGCCCACGACGGAGAGTACCGCTTCAACTTTGACCTCCTCCGCAAGTACACGACCATCCTGGCTCGCAACTTGGATATCGTCATTGACAAGACGTATTACCCCACAGACAAGTGCAAGACCTCCAACCTCCGCCACCGGCCTATCGGAATCGGAATTCAGGGCCTCGCAGATGTCTTTGCGATCCTCCGTATCCCCTGGTCCTCTCCGCGTGCTGCGGAGTTGAATCAGGAGATCTTTGAGAATATCTACTACGCGGCCGCGACGCAGAGTATGATCGGTTCGTCATCTGACTCATGGCGCAGCGTGTCCCTCGATAACGCCAATAGCTACTTGACCTTTGCAGGCTCACCGATCAGCCAGGGCAAGTTGCAGTGCGATCTGTGGGGCGAGAACCCCAAGTCCACGTACCTCAACTGGGCAGGGCTTCGAACGATGTGCAAGGGTGGTATGCGGAACTCCCTCCTGGTGGCTCCGATGCCGACTGCGTCCACCTCGCAGATCCTTGGCAATAACGAGTGCTTCGAGCCCTTCACATCCAACCTGTATTCCCGACGCGTTCTGTCGGGCGAGTTCATGGTGGTGAATAAGTACCTCGTGGAGGACCTGGTGAAGTTAGGGTTGTGGACGGCGGATGTGCGGACGGAGATTATCGCCAACAACGGCTCTGTGCAGGGGATCGCGGCCATTCCCGCCGAGATCCGTGAGTTGTACAAGACCGTGTGGGAGATTCCGATGAAGACCCTGATCAACATGGCACGGGACCGCGCGCCGTACATTTGCCAGTCACAGTCGTTGAATTTGTTCTTGGCTGAGCCCACGGCGTCTAAGGTGTCAAGCATGCACTTCTACGCCTGGAAGCAGGGACTGAAGACGGGCTGTTACTATTTGCGCACCAAGGCGGCTGCGAAGGCGCAGCAGTTCACCGTGGAGCCGAGTAATTGTGTCACGTGTTCTGCGTAGGAATTTCGAGGGTAAGGGTAAATGTACGAATACATGTCGTTGGCTGGTGTATCGGCAGGCGGTCGTCGTGGCAAGACTCGGCGAGGCGGTGGGTATTACGGCGGAAGTGGGGTCGATCCGATTACTCCGTTCCCTGGAGTGGGCGGTCGTCGCACCCGCGGTCGCAAGTCGACGCTCAAGGCCAAGACTCTTCGCCGCATGCTGAAGAAGAAGGGCATGAAGACCACTGGTAAGAAGGCGACCCTGATGAAGCGTCTTCACCTGCGTGGCGGTGGCCTTGGTGCGAGCGCCGGATCCGCCGCGGGCGTGGGTGATTCGTATGGCGATCCGTCCCTTGGTGGAAACAGCCGCCAGCCTGGCCCCGAGTACGCTGCAAAGGTCTCGGCTGGACTCATGGGCGGTCGTCGCCGTCGTCGCCGCAGTTCCAGCAGCAGCCGCTAGTAATTTCAATACAACTAACAAATGCACCGCGGTCGCACCCATCGCCGCACTCGTAAACGCCACCCCATTGTGCCCATTGTCACAGGGCCCATTGCGGGAGGAAGTCGGATCTCACCTGCGCCGGTTGGATCGTCCACTGGATTCTCGGAGCCCCATTCCACAATGAAGGACTGGACGGCAGGTGCGCCGCCTCTGGGTCCTAAGGTGGGTGGAACTGGCTATGTCGACCCTCGGAAAGGGGCCACTGGGGGTCGTCGTCGCAGGTCCCGTCGTCGCTACAGCCGTCGCCGTTGAGCCTGCGTTTTTTCTAGAGAGTAAACATACACTGAAATGCCTGACTGCGCCCCCGGCGAAGATCCTGCTACATCTGGTTGCACTCCCGTCGCCCCCGCGGGCGGTCGCCGCGGCCTCAAGGCCAAGACTCTTCGCCGCATGCTGAAGCAGAAGGGACTCAAGACCACGGGCAAGAAGTCCACTCTGATGAAGCGCCTCAAGATGAAGGGCGGCGGCCTTGCTGCCACCGCGGCCACCGTCGGTGCTGGTGAGACGCTGAAGGGTGGCCGTCGCCGCCGTCGCTCGCGCAAGTTCATGGGCATGTACTAAAGTGCCCCCGCAATCTCTGAAATCAATGTAAACAACTCATCCGACAGTCCGTAGTGACATCCGTTGGTCTCTGTCGCAGGGGGCTTGCGAGTGCACGTGTTCTTGCGATGCACCAAACTCACAATTACATTCTGGGGAGACAACTCCCGACACATGTGTTCGCGGCCGCGAATAAATGCGTCACCCTCCGCAATCTGCTCGTCGGGGAACTGCCGGTCCGTCCAGAACTTGCGAGTAAAACACAATGTTGCCTCAGAGACACGTTGGCTCATAGCCAAGGTGGGTGGGGGCACGTTCATAAAGGACACATGCTTGTGGATCTCGTAACAGGGCAAAACCGTTGAGAATAAGCACTCCTTGCGCGGTTCGGCTAACAGGTGAGCCACGCGTGTCAGCACAGAGTTGGTCGGGTAGACATCGTCATCGTCCATCATCACCAGGACATCGTGACTGGCGTATTCTACGGCAAGATTCCGCTTGGCACCGATGGTCAGCGGCGTGTCGACCAGGATATACTTGACGTTGGTCATATCTGTGATCAGATCCTTGATCGGATCGACACCATCGTCGACAATCACCCACTCAATTTTAGAGTCAGGGTATGACTGAGCCACCTTGCAGTACTTGAGTAGGGGTATGAAGGCACGACGATCCCGAGTCAATGTGATAATAGAGACACAGGGCAGGTCCTCCTCCTTAGGCATGTGCTCCTGCATTGAGTGGCGCGGACGACCCTTGAGAGTGTCAATCCGCTTGGCCATTCGCGCAACAAACTCCTCGTGGCGATCCTCATACTGCTTGCGGCAGGAGTTCGACATTTCCTGCAGATTCGCATCCGTGCTTGACACATAGACCTTCAGAGCCTCCACCACGGACCCCACATCCGTATCCTCCAACACGCCCATGCAGTGCGGGTGAGGAATCCCCTTGGTTGTCGACGTCCACAATGCCGACTTGGTCAGTTCAGCAAAGGGTGTGATCGGACTGATCAGGGGCACGCATCCGCTCGACATGGCCTCGTTCAGCGCGTGACCGAATCCCTCGGCAACGGACAGACACACCACCAATCCCGACTCGGCCAGGAGGGCGTCGTAGTCCTTGTCGGACAGAATCTCCGAGACCAACTTGATCTTGTTCGATACGGACTCGGGAATGGAGGCGATTTTCACGCGAGCAGGGGAATGAACAATCGTCAACTCGGGAAGCATAGAGTAGAGCACTACATCCTCCTGTTCGATGCGCATGTAGGCCTGGACAAGAGGCTTGGGGTGGCGCCAAACGTTCGTGCCAACGGGAACAATGCCCTTGTTGTAGTTCTTGATGGGTGTATACTTCTTGTCGATGGAGGTCCAACCCACGTAGTGAACGGGGGCGCATCCAGGGATGGCCTCGAACAGTTTGACGGCGTCGTGTGTCTTGACCCAGATCTGGTCCACCATGGCTGTATACGGAGCCCAGGTCTGGTACGTCCATTCGGGGTTGGGGACCCAGATATTCAGTCCCGCAAACGGAAACAGTGCAGGGTTGATCACCTCGATGAAGACGTTGATCTCGGCCTCGGGGCAGTGGGGCTGTTGGTGCGGAACGTGTCGGATCTCGGCGTCGGGTCCCAACACGTGTGCAAAGAGGGCGTGCAGAATCTGCGTATCTTGGGCCAGTCCTGTCAAGGGCGTTGCCGTACCGATCAGATTCACTCGCATTGTGTTACACTTGATTGCGTTTCGTAAATGTCTTCCGCGGATGTCTGCGCAGGGTCCGACGGCTCAACCCCATGGCTTTCCACGACTCCTTAGTTCGAGGCGCACAGGATGTCAATACCATAGGACGGTCATAGAACCATTCGTTGGTTCCGATGGACAGAATCTTGGCCACAGGTGCGTCCTCCACCTTTCCCGCCCATGACTCGGTCAACTTCAGACACACTTGGTACATAGCCTCAGTTCCGAAACCATACTGTCGATCGGTCATGTCAGAGCAGTATTCAGAGTCGTCCAGTACAAAGGCTGTTCCATTCCACGCCAAGCCATCTACAGGCCGAAACATCGACCATGCGGGTTCCCATACGAACCAACGCGACCCAATGTGCAGATAGGCGCGATCGTGGAAGCGGTGTATCATTATCCGTTCAGAAGAAACTCTTGAGTTCACCTGTCCGCGAGCCATAGACCTGTGTCGCCACGGGGTTCGCGATCGGGTCAGGGAAGTCCAGGATGTCCTTGCGGTATTGGACGTAGGCCACTACCTCACTCATGATGCTATTGCCGCAGTACGACACCACGCGTTCGTTCAGTTCCTCGAGCGCCTTGGCAACGACATTGGGGTCATTGTCACCGTACTGCAAATAGTAACTCCGCATAATGACCAAGAGATCCGCCTCGGATTGGTTACCGATCGCGTACTTACCCATGCTACGAGCCAGAACATCCGCCTTGATCTTGGACTGGAGATTGTCCACATTGGCCTGACTGAAGAACATCTGATTCAGAGGCGTACACGAGTGACGGTAATTGATCCTCTCCATAATGGTAGTGGGAATCACACCGGGTTCCGTCGAATACAGAGACACAGGAGGAAGCGTACTTGTTTCCTGCGACTCGGAGAGCGGAAGGCGCCCGGTGTGCTTGGGAGCCGCCTGGATGGCTGTGCCCGTGTAAAAGTCCGCCAGGGTGGGGACGGAGTAGTCGAGACTGAACTGCATTGTGAGTTCCCTACACAATATTCTGCCCAAATTGGCTGGTGTCGGGTGTTGCGCAGGTCAGTTCCACGGTGTAGCACGGCTGCAGCGATGTATTGATAAAGGGCAAGTTGGATCCGACCATAGACTGCGGTTCTAGCACGTTGGAGTTGGTGCCGGTCGTTCCATATCCGTTGATGGCCTGTGGATACCTGGGAGTTGCATTGCCCTGGGCATCCGAGACGAAAAAGTTAGGAACTACGAAGCCATTGTAAGTGGCCACATTAGGCAGGGTTCGGGCATACCCTGCAGACACATCACGGGGGCCGAACACACCGTTACCAATGTCCACGTAATCTAACAAAGCCACCACGAGCAAGGGGGTGCCCACAAGATTCTTGATAAAATTGATTTTGGATGTGGATGTGAGAGGTGATACCTGCATGTTGCAAAGGGTAACGGAATCGAACAGAATGCGATCTCCCACACGTAGATCATTCGAACTAAAGTAAGAGTAATCGGCTGCAAAACACTTGAGGAATAGACCGCTGGATGCATCTGCTTGGATCAAGGACACTGCAAGCGTATCCATCTGATTGAAGGGTGTTCCGATTGGATCCGTCAAACTGATGGTGAGTTTCTGTAGACTCGGGATAGGGGATGGAAGATGATGAGACTCTTCGCCCCACGGTTCATAGTCGTAGTGCTGGACTCCAATATCAAGAGCAAAGTTCGTTTGGGTGCGCGTCCTTTGAGTGAGAGCAGTAAAGGTGCGCCGAGTCGGCTCGTTACCACCATAGTATTGTCCAAAGTATGTATCCAGATTCAGGAGTAGATAGGGATACGTCGAGAATGCAGAGTATGTCTTGCCCACGACTTGCTGGTTAATGGCCGATGAATCTACGCTTCCTGGGATGCTAGGCACCAATAGAAACTGCTTTTGAGGGAGGATTGCACGAACCAAACGGATCGACGTGACAAATGTAGCCTGGTCCACTGTGCCAAACCCTAGTCCAGACGGTTGAATGAAGTAATTGTCATTCGGCAGATTGCAGTTGGGGACGGTCGTTCGAGTCGGGTCGTATCCCGGAAACGATACGCCATTGTACGTCCAGCCACGTGTGTTTGGTAATCCTGGCACAGTGTTCTTTTCACCAAGAATGTTGGACGCATAGAGTGGCACGGTTGGATTATTTCCAGTCACGGGTTTGGATATGTACTGGGGAGCCTGACTTCCAAAGGAAAAGACTAAATTTGAATAGGGATTGGGCTGCTGAACAAAGTTACGATGAGCCGCATCGATCACGATATACCGCTTAGAGACCATGGTTTGAGGAAGTTGCTGGACTGCAGTGACTGCAGCGGTATTGGACCATCCACCCGCACGCATTGAGTCCTTTATCCTAGGGCCTGTAAATCAGCAAGCCAGAGTTGTTCCGCGTTGGTTCCCTGAAGCCTCGCAATCTCCGCACGAATCGTCTCCATCTCGGCCACGTGCTTGTCGCTGACCTCCTTGGTGAAGGACGACACCGGCAGCCGCATGATGTAGTCGTACGATCCCTTGATGGTCTGGTATCCATGCTGCTCCAGAAGGGAATCACACTCCATCCGTGTCTTGCGGCGCAGGTTGGGCACCTGGACGTCTTCGCACTGACTCACGATGAACCGCACCACATTCGTATGAAGAGGCAACTGCTCCTCCAGCGCCTTGATCTGGTGGCTGCGGCGCGTCTCGTACAACTCCAGACGAACACTCCAGAACGCAATGATGATGTCGTTCAAGGTGGCATACTTCGTAATCACACCATTCTCGTTGAAGGCGTGCATATTGGTGGTCTTGATCTTGACTGTGAGCGACTTGATGAGGGCAGCCTCCTCGATGCCCTTGATACGGATGTTGATGTCCTGGTCCGTAGAGGTATCCACAAAGTCCTTGATACGACCCTCAGCCAACTCCTTCTCCAGCCACTCACGGTAGTCGGCCGTCCACTCGCCTGGTGGGAGTTCCGTCACAACATATTCGTCCCCAACCTTCTTGTACACACCGACCGCGCCCTCGTCTGTGTATGTGCCCTTGAAGCCTTCATAGTAGGGCACGAGCTTCGTGCTGGACAGGGGGTGTCCTGCCTGAATCTTGGCAATCAGCATCGTCTTGAGGACCTTCGGATCGCACGGCGGAATGTTGGTGGAATAGCCAGTGCCAATTCCGCGGGCACCATTGACCAGCAGCATCGGGAGAACCGGTGCATACCACTCAGGCTCAACCGGCAGGCCGTCGTCGTCGCGGTACTTCAGCACATCCATGTCCTCCTCGCGAATCAGCTTGCGGACATTCGGCTGGAGGTAGGTGTGGATATAACGGGGAGACGCAGAGTCCTTTCCACCCTGAAGACGCGTGCCGAACTGTCCTTGCGGAACCAGCCATGCGATGTTGTTGGCACCCATGAAGGTCTGCGCCATGCCCACAATGGTCTCGTTCAGCGAGGCCTCACCGTGGTGGTATCCCGTGTGCTCCGACACATACCCAGCAAACTGCGCCACACGGATCTCATGCGTTAGATTTCGCTTGAAGGCCGCATACAGAATCTTGCGCTGCGAGGTCTTCAGGCCGTCCATCATGGACGGGATGGAGCGCTCCAGATTGTAGTAACTAAAGTGGATGAGGTCCTTGTGGATGAAATCGCTGTAGGGCAGGCGGTTGCCGGTGGGGATCAGCACAGAGCGGTCGTAACCTTTTAGCCAGTCCTTGCGGTCATCTGCGCGCTGCTTGTTGAAGGCCAGATCAATCGCGGGATCCGACTCCGCAGTGTAGTCGAACTTGACGGCATTGACCTTGGTGAAGTAGTCCTTGGCCTCGTCGCGCGTCGAGGTACCCAGTCCCTTGTAGTACTTGACCTTCCACGCTGGCGACTTCCCCTCACCCGCCCTCCACTGCTCGTACTCGTACTGGGAATAGAAGACCTTGGACTCCTTACCTCGATTCGCCTTGACAATCGGCGTGGCCATGTAGGTCAGGAACCCAGGGATAGCGATGAGCTCATGCCAGAGCTCGTGGAACAAATTCACCAGCAGGCCGCGAATATGGCTGCCGTCAAGATCCTGGTCCGTCATGATCATCACCGACCCGTAGCGCAGGTCGGCCGTAGTCGTATACTTCTTGCCTGACGTCAGGCCCAGGATCTTTTTGAGTTCTGCAATCTCCTTGGTCTGCTCCACCTTGCTGTCGCTCGTGTCCTTCACGTTCAGGACCTTGCCCTTGAGCGGGTACACGCCGAAGGTCTTGCGCTGTTCCTGCGACAACCCTGAGAGAGCCATGGCCTTGGCTGAATCTCCCTCCGTAAGGATGAGCGTGCACTTGGCCGAATCCTTGGTTCCTGCCTGCACCGCGTCGTCCAGCTTGGGAATGCCCGTGATACGGCTCTGCTTCTTGCCGTCTGTCTTGGAGTTATCCTTGGCATCCTTTGCAGACTGCGCCTCCACGATGGTCGACACCAGGTTCAGTTTGGTGACCACCTTCTTGAGCATGTCATCGCTGAGTTTCGGGCTGGATCCGAAGACCGACTGCTTGGTGGTCAGTGTCTCCTTAGTCTGGCTGGTGAAACTGGGGTTCTCAATCATCGCCGTGACGAACACGGCCAGGTTGTCGCGCACCAGACCCGGCTTGACCTTGATCTTCTTCTTCGTCTCCAGAAACTCGACCACGTGATTGACCACCTGGCTGGTGACGGCATCCACGTGGGTTCCGTTCTTGGAGGTCCAGATGCCATTCACAAAGGACATGGCGAACTGCTTGTCCGTTGGGCTGTCGGCAATGGCAACGTGCCAGCGATCATTGGGGGATTCGTACACGACAGACGACCCGGAGGGGAGGAAGCCCTTGGCATACTCCGTCAGGTTCTTGCACTTGACGGCTGTTCCGTTCCAAGACACCTTGACCTCCTTGCCGAGGGTCATTGCCAGATCGTAGACACGGCGCTCAATCAGCTGCTGCATGTCAGAGCCAATGTCCTTCATACCGAACCTCGCAAAGTCAGGCGTCCACGCTACGCTCACATAGGACTTGTGCTTGCTATTCTTCGTAGCGGGTGCGCCAATGTCCGTCATGTTGTCCTTGAAGATCTGGGTGTACAGCAGTCCGCGCGGCTGGTCCATCACCGTCACGACCATCTCCTTCGCAAAGATGTTGGCCAGCTTGACGCCGTAGCCGTTCTTGCCTCCCACAAGTTTCTTCTCGTCCTTATTGTAGTTGGTGGACGTCAACAGCTCGCCAAAGATCATCTGGGGAATCCAGACCTTGTGCTCTGGATGCTGCGCGACATCAATGGGCTCTCCGTCGTTTTGAACGGTAAAGGTTGTGGGTGTGCAGGAGACCTCAATGTGCTTGACTGGATTCTCGGAGTTCTTCTGGCGCAGGCGGATGGCGTGGTCGTGGGCGTTCACCAGCAGTTCGTCCACGAGCTTGTAGAAGCCAGGGTTGACTGGAATGGTGGCCGCCTTGAAGTTGTCGGCATCCCTGACGAACACCTCTTCGGGTCCAGTGACGATGCTGCCGACATAGGTGTCGGGGAGGTCAAGGATGTGCTCGCGGTGCGTCTTGCGTTGGTAGTTAGTTGAGAGAGCCATGGTGACATTTACGGTGTCTCTCAGAAGGCTTTCCGTTTTCACTGAGTCATCTAGACAACTGTATACATGCCTCCCAGGAAACAACTACAAGAGGCCCCCGTGGTCTTTTCCCTGCGATTGCCTGTGGAAGAACATGTGCCCACTCCCGCGGAGGGCGGAACCAATTACTCGGATATCTTATCGGCAGTAGAAACGTCCAAGGTCGCCGAGCGCTTTAATACGGAGACAATGCGGGAGATCTTGACGCGGACTAAGAGTCCGACCTATGCGTCGACCACGGCGTGCTTTTGGTGCTGTTCACCCTTTTCATGGAAGGCATGTGTTCTCCCCGTCTCGTATGATGCATATGAAAACATGTATACATGCGAGGGACATTTCTGCTCCCCCGAGTGTGGATTGGCCTACTTGTATGGAGAGACCTGCTCGGACACCACGCGCTGGCTCCGTCACTCTCTGCTGGTCGACTTGTATCGCGCAGCCTTTACGGAGAAGGAACTGACTCCTGCCCCGCCTCGCGCCGTCCTTCGAATGTTCGGAGGTCCATTAGACATTGAGCAATATCGGGAGTATCTCACGGTGTCAGACGAGCTGGTCTCCGTCCAACTGCCGCCACTTCGTCTCCATGTACCGACCATGAACGTCCAGGGACCTGCCCGCGATGTCAAGAAGTTCGTGGCCCTGTCGCAGGATACTGTGGACAAGGCGTCGAAGGAACTCCGCCTGCGCCGCTCCAAGCCCGTTCACTCCGCTGCGGCAACCTTGGACAAGTGCTTTTCATGAGTCATCACAATGGAGCGCTCACCGTCGGGAATCATTACCTGTGAGCGCAGTAACCAGTCGCAGTCTGCAACGTCTCAGCAGCGGGGTGCCGCTCCTCAGAGTTTGTATTCCACACGCATGGATTCGGTTATTCATCAGGTCACGATGCTGCCCGCGATGAAGAGCCTCTTGTCCGTTACGCACCACGACTACCTCCCCAATGAATTCGATCCCGTCCTGCTCGAGACGGATGTGTACTTTGAGTTGAAGGACCTCAAGGTGGTCGAGGGCCACTTAGATAGCATCAAGTTCATGCTGACCTGCTACGAGCACGATGTTCAGCACCTCCAAGAGTTTGTGGATAACTGCAATGCCGCCTACGAGCGCCGCATGGCCAACAAACTAGGCACCCACCGCTACTACTTTGATCAGATGGTGAACTCCAAGGCCAAGGGCAACATGCAGAACCCCCTGCCCACAACGCACTTGGTCTACACCAAGGCCAAGTTCGTCACGAGCCGTACCTTTGACAATGTGTTCTTTCAACAGAAGAAGCAGGTCCGTCACCGCACTAAGTTCTTCCTCGAGCACCGCGAATGGTACGAGCGCAAGGGTATTCCGTACACGCTGGGGTTCCTCTACCACGGGCCACCAGGCACGGGCAAGACCTCCACAATCAAGGCCATTGCCAACGAGGGTCGTCGTCACATTATCAACATCCAACTGTCAGAGATCAAGACCAAGCAGCAACTGCAACACCTGTTCTTCAATGATGAGATCCACGTGTACAATGGCACGAACCTGGAGCGTTACACCATTCCCGTGTCGGAACGGTTGTACGTGATTGAGGACATTGACGCCATGGGAGACACGGTCTTGAAGCGGGAGTGGAAGAAGCCAACGGTCACAAAGAAGGAGGAGCCCGAGCCCTTCATGCACCGCGAGGAGGAGAAGGACACGCTGGACCTGTCGTTCCTGCTGAACCTGCTGGACGGAACCCTGGAGGCCAACGGACGGATTCTGATCATCACCACCAACTTCCCCGAGCGCATCGACAAGGCCCTGATCCGCCCTGGGCGCATTGACATGATCGTGCACTTCCAAAAGTGCAGCCTTGAGGTGGTGAATGAGATGGTGACGTCATTCTACGACAAACAAGTGGAACTCACAGACACGACTCTGGACGGCAAGTGGACACCTGCTGAAGTCAACCAGATTCTGTTTCGGAACTTTGAGGACCCCGATGCGGGGGTGAAGGAGTTGATTGAGCTGGCTACGAAGGACTTGTACGGGTTCCAAGATAGTGCGTAACCAAAACCAACAAGTTATTGACATAGTCCATGATGTGCGACTGGTTAACCGGAGAAATCTCGAGCCACATCGTCTTCATCTTTCGGATCACGGGAACGATGGTCTCGTCCTTCTCGTATTCCTTGAACGGATACTTCAGAAAGAAATCGGCGTTACGAGCCTTGATGGTCTCGGCAAACGGCAAGCAGTGTTGCTCAATCCCAGCAACGACCATCTTGGGATTGGTCATTTTGGCAATCTTCAGGTTGGACAGATACACTGGAAAGTCAGTGTCATCGGGAAAGACCACCATGAGTTGTTCAATGAAGGATTGGAACTGATCAAAGAACAAGCTCATCACCTGGGGTTTGGACATTAGTCTTCTACCTTACTTTCGTGAAACCCCTTTGTACTCTCCGTCCCGTTGCTTCTGCAACTGCTCCAGTCTGGATCCGAGATCGTCATTGCGCCCAGCCTTGTCGCCGTCGTAACTCTGCTTGGTGACAGGCTCGGGTGCACCCGGGGCGGGCGCTGCACCCAAGAAGCTGTAGTGCAGCTGATCCGTAGTCGCGGCGCTCTTGCCATCCCAGCTGGAGTAGGAGTCCGAGAAGCCTCCCGATGTGCCAAAGGACCACGACTCGAGGCTGCCTAGCATCGAAGCACCGGGGACGACGCCGGGTGTCGCTGCAGGAACAGCAGAGGGGACGGCCGTCACGGGAAGGTCGCGGCGGCTCGACACAGGCTTGGCAATGTATCCAAAGATGGCCTGACCCACGAAGACATCCTTGGTCTCGGGCACATACAGAGTCGGCACACGTTGGAGGAACGGCGGCAGTTCGCTGCGCTGCTTGCCGTCAATCGAGACCATGCGGCAGAGGTCTTGCTTGTTCAGAGTCTTGAGCGTGTCAAGAATCTGCTTGCTGTGCGAGTCACGGGTGCTGTAGAACAGGATCGGCTGGCTCATTGCGAATCAAGTCGAAAAAAACGGAAAGAGAATCACGCACACAAGAAGTAAGCATGGAGAACCTCAAGACCAGCCTTGAGGGCTATCGCATTGACTTTGAGTTGAACAAGGTACCGATTCCCTTTGTGAATGGCCTTCGCCGCATTCTGCTCGCTGAGATTCCGACTGTTGTCATTCGGGATATCGTCATTCGCGCCAACACTACCCGTCTGAACCATGAGATGCTGAAGCACCGTGTGGCCATGCTACCTGTGAATGTACACCCTTCGGAGGTGGGTGTGATTCGCGATGCCAAGCTACGGCTCCACTTTGACCCCAGTCCCGAGGTCAATCGTATCGTCACGTCGGACGACTTCGTGGTGTCGGGGACCACGCGGAAGGACATCCTGCTGAAGGACCGTGACTTGGGAACCCCTATGCTGTTCCTGAACCTCAATGTGGGTGGCAAGCACCCCGAGGATGGACTGCACGTGGAGGCGACGCTAGGTGTGGATGAGCGTGGATCGTCGCAAGTGTGCGTGGCGACCTTCAAGAACCACATTGACCCCGAGCGAGCCAAACTGGATCGCGATACATACTTGCTAGGTGAGGGTGCGCTGGCGACCAAGGACACGCGTATCTTTGATAACCACCTGATTCAGCGCTCGTTTGAGATGGATGAGCAGGGACGCCCGACGCGCTTCGACTTTGCGATTGAGAGCATCGGTGTGATTCCTGCTCGTGACCTGCTGCGCCAAGCGGTTGAGGTCTACAAGCACAAGGTCACAGAGTTTCTGAAGGAGCCCATTGCAAAGGCAGACGATGGTGCGTATGTCATTGAGTCGGCGTCAGAGGGCCACACGCTGGGGTACTTTGCACAGACTCTGATCCTCGAGTCCGGACTGGTAGACTTTGTATCATATGATCCCGGACACCCTCTGGTACCCACCCTGACGATTCGGTTCCGCACCAAGGTCAAGCCCGAGACCGTGTTGGAGCGCTTCCGCACCGACGCGATGGCCTTGTTCGAAAGCATTCTTAAGGGTGTATAATGGATGAGTTCTTCACCTTTGAGGTCAAGGATGTGCAGGTCCTTGGGGAGGTGGTCTTTGAGGAGGAAACCCAACGGCCATTGTCCACACGTTTTTATACGTTGGATGAGCAGATTTCGGACTCCTACGAGCGACTGGTCCCCCGGAACAAGCGCGTCACCAAGTTCAAGTTGAAGGAGATTGAGGCGGAGGTTGAGCGGTATCGCGAACTGTACTCTGCGTACATCAACGCGACACCGGAGAGCTACGACCTTGTAGAACCCAAGACACGCAGGTCTTTTTCGTGGATGTTCCCCGTGCTTTCCGGAGCACTCTCTCCCTTTGAGTGGACTGAGTGGGCATCTCTCTTTTCCCCTGCGGCCATTCGGCAGGCGAATGCATATCCCCGCATGATTGCCGGACTTCCCCGGCCGTTTGAGATTACGCAAGGCACGCCGTATCCTGTCGTGGCCATCACTGAGTCTGCAGCCGAGGACGGAAGCAATGGTGCGCGATTCCTCCCTGTCTTCAAGACCACGCGGACCAAGCGCCACGAAGATGAGACCATCACTCTGATTCCGGAGGAGATTCAGGGAACCGACGACAAGACGACTCTGCGAGGATACTACCTGAAGAAACGCGGAGTGGAGATCCCTGACCCCCAAGTGGATCATCCGTTCTTTGCGGACGACAAGCCCAAGTTTCTGGATACGCAGGCGCCCATGAGTGAGGTGATCCCTGAACTCGATGCCGTGATGATGCACGGTGTCAAGCGGACCACGGATCCGTATGGAGAGGGTGCCAAGTATCTCAAGGTGTACGATGTGGCATTGTCAGCGATTCCGTGGGCCCTGTGGAAGCAGCGGTTTCCTCCTGAGCCGATCGTGAATGAACTGCCTCCACAGGTGGACCTGCCGTTTCCTGAGGCCAAACAGGACGCCCCTTCGCAGAAACTGACGGAGCAGTATGGCGTTCCGTATTTCCCCGGCAAGTCCTCGCGGTTGTGGCTTCAAGAGCAAGTGGATGCAGGTGCCTTGGTGGCGACCATGCTGTTATCCAAGGCGTCGGATGCGGGTGTGGCCCCGATGCTGGCGAGCGGAGAACTCGGAGAGATTGCGCTGCCCCCGACGGATCCCGCCCAATGCAGTCTAGGCGATGTGCCCTTCCAAGAGTTTCTGTTGCGTGGCCTGTTGCGTGGAACGACCCAGCAAGTGTGTGTTCCCCTTGAGATCATCAAGCAGGAGCGTCATCAGGCGGGGTACAAGGGTCGTAAGTTGTGGAAGGATTCGACCTCCAACGATGTCCTGATGCCAACGATTCGGCTGCTGGCATCGATCAAGCCCTTACCGCCCTCGAACAAGGCGCCCTCGCTTTCCAAGTTCGGCGCACAGCCCACCTCCAGCCAGCGTCAGCGAGTCTTGGCGGTTCTCGCTGACCCCGAGCGTCTTCCCGAAGACAAGGAGACGGATGTGCAGACCCTTCTGCAGGAGTCCATCCACTCCAACGAACAGTATACGGACAAGGAGGGGTTGTTCGTGCTGTGCGATCACACGGTGGCGATCCTCAAGGGCGACATGGAAAAAGATCGGTTGGGATTCTATCGCTCGTGGACGGCAACCCTTGACGGATTCCGAGTGTGCCGGGTGTGTGGTGAGCAGGTAAACAATGACGTTCTTGTGGATCAGGCAGAGTACACCGAGGATGGGCGTCTGGACAAGCACACCGAGGCTCTCGACCGCACTATTGTGGGTCGCGCAGAAGTGGGGGAGTACACCCGCAGTCTCCACGCCATGTTGCCCTTGTTCGTCATGACGGACCCATCGGATGCCACGATGTATCTGCTCTTGTCCCTGCTACAGGTTCTTCCTGATCCTGTGCAAGTGACACCCATTCTGCAGTATGCCCGTACCATCTCCACCGCCTTGGCCAAGACGGACAATGACACCACGCGCCGTGCTCGTGGAACGGTCGGACTTGCCGCTGCGGCCACTCTGTTGCAGACCCATCTTCCTGCGTTGACGCCTCGTCGGTCCTTCGGTCCTCGTCCGCTGATGCTCGACGGATATCCCCGCGATTCCGACAAGGCGGAGGGATTCACGATTGCGGATTCGCTGTCGATGGTGTTGCGCAAGACGTTCGAGGCCTTCCCGACTTCGTTCCAGGGTCCGTCGTTGCAGGTGCTTCGGTTTGCGCTGAACGAGCCCAAGAGTCTTCAGAAACAAGTGCTTGGATTGCTGCCCAAGTTTGTCAAGCAGTTTCCCGAGCAGTTCAAGCGGGCCAAGGACGAATTCTCCTTGCGGCCGCCGGCCCCTGAACCGACCATGCTGATTCCCGTGGTGATGCCTCCTGCTGAAATGGGTGTCTTTACGCGGTTCGCACCCTGCCCGTCGTTCCGTCTGACATGGATCAGCAAGCTCCTTCCTGTGTCGATCCAGACAACAATAGCCCTGCGTGCGGGCTTGACCTCCTCTCCATTGGCTCGACGGATTCGCATGGTTCCCTCTCCTCGCTCCCAGCCTGCTGCCATTCCGAACCCCGAGATCTCGAAGCGTCTGAAACTCCCGATTCCTGCGCGCATGAACCTGGAACCCACGGATTCTTGGACGGTGAATTCTCTGTTGATTGCTCGCTTGGCGGCCATTGCGCGCCGCCCGAACCCCGCTCGGACACTGGACCCCGCTGCATCGTCGGATCTGCTGCGTGACATCACCAAGGGCTACATTCGTGAGCTTCTGGACGTGATTGCTAAGGACCCCGAGACCCGCCGCATCTACGATCAAGTGCGCATAGAGGATGTGGCATTCTATTCCTTGCTGACCTCGGTGACGGCCGCGCGCACAGAGACCAACACTCTGCGAGCCAAGGAGCGCTTTGCAGTGACGGATCGTCTGCGTGGCATGGCGGATTCAGACCGCGACATTACCAAGCAATTGATGGATCGTGGACTGGCACCCTTCCTTGTGACTGTAGCCGATCGTGACATGTTCGCAACCCAGCTTCAGGAACAGATGGGCAGCGGAGCCGACCGGGGCGAGGATTACGAAGACCGCGAAGAGACTGGAGACCCCGCGGCAGAGGGCTACGACCTCCGCGGGGAGGACACAGTGTACGAGGATGACAATGTTCCGCCAATTGGTAACCGTGAACGTGACGATGATTCGGGTGAGTAATTTACACCCGCGCCCCGCGTAATAGATAAGATGACGACTCGCCTGCTTCAGTTGCACATGATCTACCGGAACCCCGAGACCCAGGACGACGACATCATTGTGGAGCGCGTTCCCCAGGTCCCGCAGACGTCGGATCCGCTCTTCCGCCTGTCGTTCACGACGACGGCCGCGTCGGGTAGCCGCGTCACCTACAAGACCTACTTCAACCGCCGCAACCTAGGCCGCTACCTTCAGTCGATTGTCGACAGCCTTCAGGTCGACGACGATCCGTTCCATGTGGTTCAGGTCAGTGGCAGCATCTTCCCCGCGTTCATGTACAAGGTCGACGAACTCGACTGGGAGACGCGAGAGACGATGATGGACATGATGATGATGTCGATCAATTCGGATGTGACGCGCGTTCGTTCGTAAAATGGAAAGACACTAACAAATCCAAGTACACATCATGCTGACCCTCCAGGGATATCGCATCCCCAAGGACCATCGTGAAGCCATGCTGAAGAAAGCGCTAACCGTTCGTCCCTTCTCCTTCGTCAAGCCCCAGTTTCAGCCCAAGTATAAGGTGTGGCACGAAGACTCGCAGTGGTTGTATTTGCCCAAGCACTTTGGCATCGAGCGCTACGGAGGGGTGCCCACCATGCGAGACGTGGCCAGAACCGCCGCAGAGCACTGGGCGTTTGCGGGCTCTATCCGTCCCGCTCAAGTACCCGTGGTGAACTCCTTCCTTCTTCCGGAGCCCCACGATGGCATCATCTCGCTCCACACGGGTGGCGGCAAGACGGTGTGTGCCCTGTACATCGCCTCGCAGCTCAAGGTCCCAACGCTAGTGATTGTCCACAACACCTTCCTCCGCGACCAGTGGATCGACCGTATCAAGGCGTTCCTGCCCAAGGCGAGGATCGGCAGGGTTCAGGCCGATGTTGTGGATGTGGCCGACAAGGATGTTGTGATTGTTATGCTCCAAACCCTTTCGATGAAGGAACTAAATGGTAACCTCTTCGCCCCTATCGGTCTGGTCATTGTGGATGAATGTCACCACATCGCTTCAGAAGTGTTTGTGCAAGCGCTACCCAAAGTTACGTCAAGGTACATGCTTGGTCTTTCGGCCACTCCCGAACGCAAAGACAAGCTGATGCACGCCATTCACTGGTTCCTCGGTCCGTTGCTGTACAAGTCCGATACGGGCGATTCCGTGGATGTCCAGGTCCGTGTGGAGATGTACGAGTACCAGAACGATGACCCTGAGTTCAATGAGATTGTGACGTCGTCGCAGGGCATGGTGTCGGTGCCCATCATGGTGAACAAACTGGCCAACTGCGAGGACCGCACGAAGTGGCTGGTGAAGATTCTCGTGGATGTCCTCGAGGAGGGGCGACAGGTGTTGGTCTTGTCCGATCGTGTCCAGCACTGCAAGGACATTCTCGAGGGACTGCCCGACGACATCAAGGAGCAGGCGTGTATCCTGAGCCAATCGGTGAAGTCCGATGTCCGCACCGAGTACTGCAAGACCAAGACGATTCTGATTGCAACCTACACAATGTGTCGTGAAGGATTTGATGTCCCATCTCTCAATACGCTTCTCATGGCGACACCTAGGCCCGATATTGATCAGATTGTCGGTCGTATTCTGCGTGTAGAAAAGGCGGGACGTGCGGTTCATCCATTGATTGTGGACATTGTGGATCCTCAGTTCAAGCGGCAGTTTGGAGCACGGAACACGCTCTACAAGAAGCGGCAATACAAGGTCGCCCGCATGCTCATGCCTTCGGCTTCAGCTGGGCCACCGAAGGAGTCGCGACCAGCTTCGGCTTCGGGGTCGGGGTCGGTGGAGGAGGACTCATAGGTGCCACATTTCCACCCAGTTCGTTGGCCGAGTCGACGAAGATCTCAATCTTGTTGAGTCCGTTGGTCTCCTCTGGCTTCGAGATGTCATTGTAGCGCTCCATCTTGGCCGAGAACTCACGCGCAACGGAGCTCGGAATGGGCGGGCTCAGTTCGGCCAGACGGTCGTACTGATCCTTGACATACTTCAGGAAATCGCCAGGC
>Ga0209084_1000515_pt1 | contig 36343 bp, 28 predicted proteins | sample C_130820_MF_Meta_FD_187309 | JGI IMG/M metagenome (GOLD analysis project Ga0209084, IMG submission 187309) | Freshwater microbial communities from Lake Croche, Canada to study carbon cycling - C_130820_MF_MetaG (SPAdes) (version 2) | ecosystem: Environmental > Aquatic > Freshwater > Lake... | reverse complement strand
AATGTATGCGGGAGTTCAAAAAAAACACATGGACGATGATCAAGCGACTTTCCCTGGGCCTGGCGCTGGCCGTGCCAGGGCTTTACCAAGGGCATGCACAAGCCCAAAGCATCGTTTTAAATTTCAATGGGACCATCAATCCTGCACCGTGCCTGTTGCGTGTGACCTCCGGTGGCGCAACAATCGCAGGGGCCGGCGGCTCCAACACCGGTAGCATGAGTTTGAAAACACTAGAGATTGCCGATATCAGTAACGTTAACCCGGGTAACGCTCTGATCGGGAAGGACGCAACATTCTCGGTTGACCTGAGAGCCGCAGATGGATCATCATCTTGCACGAGCACCTCTTATTTTCAAGTTATCCTAGTTGCTCCGACTGCAAATTTGGTAGATAGGACTCTAGGGCGCCCCGTCCTCGTAAACCAAGCCACCGGTGCGCAAGTGGGTTTACAGTTTTCTGCGAAACTTGCTGCAAGTTTATTGGGCTACACAACATTGAATAGCTTGCCGCAGGTACCGACGGACGTTGGCATAACCTCTGGTACCAGTGCTCAAACCACTTTGTCTTCTGTCTCTCAATCTGGCGGGAAATATGATTTTCAAGTAACACCAGTGAGATTGGCGCTGCCAACAGCAACAATTACGTCAGGTTCCTATGGCGGTTCGATCACGATTTATGCGAGCTTCCTCTAGCCTTTCCCCGCGGCCCTGCGGGCCGCTGCACTGATCCAAGCCGCCTGCGCTGCAGCTTGCCGTGCATGCCGGCGCATGGGGGCTTGGGCTCTCCCCAGCGCCCTCAGGGAAAACCTGGGAGTGTCCAAATTATCAAGACTTTGTTGCACACAAAAAGACGGGACAGACGCATGCCCTCATTGAACAGACCACCCTCCGCAGGCGCTCTGGGCAGCCGCATTTTGCAATGCTGCGTGGCGGCCTGGGTTCTCTGGGCGGGCGCACCGGCTTGGGGTAGCGTGTACCTGGAGTCCACGCGGGTCATCTACCAAGAAGGCCAGCGCGATGTGGCCCTGAAGCTGACGAATGCAGACAAGGCTCAGGCTGCCTTGGTGCAGCTGTGGATGGATGATGGCGGCTTAGACGCATCGGAGGTGCAAGGCCATGTTCCGTTTTTTATCAATCCCCCAATGGCCAAGATTGAGGCTGGCAAAAGTCAATTGGCGCGGATTGCATTTATTGGCGAACAGCTCGACCCCGCCCATGAATCCCTGTATTGGCTCAATGTTCTGGAGATACCGCCTAAAAGCACCGGGAGCTCTCAGCTGAGCTTTGCCATACGCTCGCGTATCAAATTCTTTTACCGGCCCAAGGCGCTATCGGCGCTGGAGCCGTTCAACCCCGAAAAACTGCAGTGGCGTTGGAAGTCAAAGACCTTGCCACTGCAAATCGAAGCCCGCAATACCAGCGCCTTTCACTGGACGATCAATACGGCTACCTTGCTGATTGCAAACCAAGAGTACCCCCTCGACCTCAGCGCCATGCTCAAGCCCCAACAAAGCCTGGGCTTTAGCCTGCGGGAGGCGGATGTGCCGCTCGCAGGGCCGGCGCGCATCAGGATCAGCGTTATCAATGACTACGGTGGTGAGTCCAAGTTCGAATTCGAGGTGAAGGACGCCTGGTAAGCCCGCCTCGTGCGTCATCTATGGTGCCCACGCCCTATGCGCAATTGTTTCTTTCTGGCTCTTGTGGCGCTGGCAATGTCAATGCATTTTGGCGTAATTGCTCAGGAAACGGCGACGCGCACGCCCGAGCGCGCAGCGGGCCAGCGCGGTTTGGAAGACGAGTTTGACCTGGACTTCCTCAACCCGGCCGTGGCCGACAAGGCAGAGGCCGCCGCGCTGGTCTCTGCAGGGCGGGTGCCCTCGGGCCGTTTTGCCGTTGCCTTGGAAATCAACGACGCGAGTGTGGGCTCGATGAACATCCAATTTGTCAGGCGCGCGCGCGACGAAAACGCCCAGCCCTGCTTCAGTACCAAAGACATCCAGGCCTTGAAGCTCAGGCCCGAATTTTTGACCGAAGCGGCCACGGCACTGGGCCCTGGCTGTTTGCCTATAGGTGCCATCGTGGAGCAAGCCTCGTATACCTACGATCGCGACGATCTGCGCCTCAAAATCACGGTGCCGCAGGCCGCCTTGCAAAAGGTGACCCAAGAGCGTGCGTCGCCCGCGTCCTTTGTCGATGGCGAAGACGCGGGCTTTGTGAATTACTATTTCAATAGTTACCAGACCTATGGCCAAGGGGCGGGTACGTCCTCGCAGTTTCTCGATCTCAAATCGGGGCTGAATTGGCAAACCTGGCAGCTGCGCCAGCAAAGTCTTTTTGCGGCGAGCGATGGAGGCGGTGTGACGCAGATCAATGGCGACCTGAGCGTACGAAAAGTATTTCGCGCATGGAAAATGGCAGCGGCCTTCGGAAACATCAGCAGCCAAACCCCCTTGATTAGCGGTGTATCGATGCGGGGCTTGAGCATCAACTCCGAAGAAGGCCTTATGCCGCCGCAGGAGAAAATACACAACCCGGTCATCAGAGGCTTTGCCAGAAGCAATGCGCGCATACAGGCCCGACAAAATGGCATCTTATTTTTGGAAAAAAATGTACCGCCCGGTCCGTTTGAGTTCGATGCGCTCAACCCTCCCGCCAGCACCGGTGATATTCAGGTCACCGTGACCGAGGCGGACGGTTCGCAGCAATTTTTTGTAATGCCTTATGCCAACACCTGGGGAAAACTCCGTCCAGGCGCTTTTCGCTACCTTGTCAACTACGGGTTTTATGGCTATCAAACCGACGCTCAGCAGGCGGTGTTGCAGGCCAGCTTTCGCTATGGTTTATGGGACAACTTCACCGGCGCACTCGATGTTTTTTGGTCTGAACGCTACCAAAGCTATGCCACGCAGTTCGATTTCGAAAACATGGTGGGCGCGCAGTTGCTTCAGGTCAATATGGCCAGGTATGCGGCCAATCACAACGAAGCCACCTGGAGTCTGCGCTACCAGGACCGTTTGGCCGTCACCAAATTTGCATCCCTGTCGTACAGCCTGAGCGCCGCCACGGAAAAATACCTCGAGGCGGCGCAAGCGCTGTCCTATGCTGCCGCCGACCCCAAGGCCTCTGTCGGAGCCAAGCTCAGCCAGGCACTGAGTGCCGGAGTCGACTTGGGCGCGTGGGGCGCCTTGGGTCTGACGCACAGCGTGCAAAGCAGCGGGTCGTCGGTGGGTGCCAGCCAAAGCACCTACCTGTCGTATGGCAAAACTTGGGGTCGCGCAAGCCTGTCGGTCAGCCTGAGCAGGTCGACAGGCAATGGCCTAGGGGGCGATGCAGGCGCTAATACTGCCCTCTATCTGGGATTGAACCTGCCGATTTCCATAGGCCCTGGCAACGCTAACCTCAGTAGCAGCTGGAGCCAACAGTCCAACGCGGCGAGCACCAGAAATATCAACTACCAAAACACTTTGGACGACGGGCTCACCTATGGCGTGGGCGTGTCCGACAGCAATGCACACAATGTGGCCAGCGCCAATGTGCAAGTCGCCCATGACTGGGGCTTTGCCAATGCAAGCGCCAGCCAATCGAGCCGTGGCGAGGGTCAGTGGGGCTTTAGTAACAACGGCGCCCTTATTTTTCACCGGGCAGGCGTGCTGGCCGCACCACCGGTGGGCGATACCTTTGCCATTGTGGAGGTGTCCGACGGGGCTGGTGCGAGGGTGCAGGGCCAAAGTGCCCGCATCGGATCGCAGGGTTTTGGCGTGGCGCAATATCTCTCGCCCTATACCGACAATACCGTGCAGATCAGTCTCGATGGCGCGCCCCTGGAGCTGGAGATTGCCACACCTATTCAAAATGTAGCGCCTATAGCGGGGGCCATTGTTGCGCTCAAGTACGCGTCCTCTACCGGGCGGCCCTTGTTGGTGGACTTTCAGCCGCTTGCCGTCAAAAAAATTCCCCTGGGCGCAGAGGTGAGCGACGAGGACGGTGATGTCGTGGGTATGGTGGGCCAGGGCGCGCGCGCGCTGCTGCGGGTCAGAAAGCCCAAAGGCCTTTTAAAAATAGTCTGGGGCCCGCAGGCCGATGAGCAATGCCAAGCGCGCTACGAAATTCAATCCCAAGATAAACCGAATGCTGCGGGACTCATCAAATTCTTACTGAAATGCCAGTAAGCATGCATGCTGATGGCAGCCCACACCGACCAGGACCTGACTATGACGATGCGCCGATTATTGGAACTGCTTGCAGGCTTTTGCCCCCGCGGGCCTGGCCTGGGGCCATGGATGGTGGTCGTCCTCGCAGTGCTGGCATGCAAAAGCACTTTGGCTGGAACGGCCTGTATCCCCTATGGGTACGGCACAACGCCCAGCCCCACCCCGGTGATTACTTTTGCCGCAATGGCCAAGGTGGATACGAAAAAACTGCTGTACCAGCGCAACTGGATCTCCGCGCTCGTCCAGACGGAATGCACACAAGACGCCAATGCGCGTTTATATATGGCACCCGATTTCAGCGCCCCCTATTTTCGTGTCGTTAATCGGCAAAGCGCCAGCGTTTCTCAAGGGGTCAAAATCAGCTTTGAGGCGCTGGATGACGCTAGTCAGTTTCGCATCCCTGAGGCCTTGTTTTCGATCGTGTACACCACCACCATAGTGTGTACCAATGGTGCGCCTCTTGGTGTGGCGCGAGATAGCACAGGCGCGGGGTTTGTCATTACCGGTATCAATGCCGAGGGCGGATGCGCCGGCAAATATGTGGTGACCTACGACATTCAAGTATGGCAAGTGCCTACGCAAACCTTCCCCACAGGGGCGACGTTCGTCACCCTGGGTGGCCGTGGCTTTCGGTTGGTGAACGAATTGCAAACCGAAACCGGTGGCCTGTGGTTTGCACGATCGGGCGCCTTGGCCAATAGCTCTTCTTTCAATTTCGTAGCTAATGTAGGCTGTGACGTGCGTGTGCCAAGTACGTCAATCAGCCTGCCCGACACCACGCTGGACAGTATCAAAAACCCAGCGCCCACTACTAGGACCTACTTTGATGTCATTTTGTCCAACTGCCAGGGTGGCAGTCAATCCAATAAGCGGCCAGTGATGGTGACATGGCGGTTTTCTGCGACACATCCCAGCGACCCCACCTTGATGATGAATGGTGACACCACGAGCGATGCTGCAAAAAATATCGCGCTCAAAATGTTTGTACTGGGGCTCGATTCATCTGTCAAACCCATCGAGCACCAGGTGCCGGTAGATTCAGGGCGCAGATTGCCCCTCAATGCCGGGAGCCAGACGGTGCTGCGCCATTTTGTGCAATACGCATTGACGCCTGAAGGGCAAGCGGATGCCAATGTGCTCTCTGCCGGCAAGTTTTCCGGGCAGGCCCAGTTGTTTGTCCAATACCAATAAGCCCGGTATTGCGCCCGAATTCACGGTGTTTTGTAAGTTTCTTCATGGTCCGCTGAGCTGGCCTGCGCTAGAGTACGCGGTATGAATGCTCCCTTTAAGCCCGGCGCCCAGGACGCCATCGCCCGCGCCGCTTTGCAAGCCCAGGTGGTGCAGGCGCTGGGCCGCGATTTGCCGCAGCACGCCTTGCTTTATCAGACCGAAGACACCACGCCTTACGAATGCGACGGCCTGACCGCCTACCGCCAGCGTCCGCTGGTGGTGGCCCTGCCCGAGACCGAGGCCCAGGTACAAGCCGTGCTGCGCAGCTGCCATGCGCTGGGCGTACCGGTGGTGGCGCGTGGTGCGGGTACCGGTCTGTCTGGCGGCGCCATGCCCCATGCGCAAGGCGTGACGCTGTCCTTGGCCAAGTTCAACAAAATAGTGCAGATCGATGCGCTGGCGCGCACCGCGCGCGTGCAGTGCGGCGTGCGCAACCTGGCCATCAGCGAGGCCGCGGCGCCCCTGGGCCTGTACTACGCGCCCGACCCCAGCAGCCAGATCGCCTGCACCATCGGCGGCAATGTGGCCGAAAACTCCGGTGGCGTGCATTGCCTCAAATACGGCCTGACGCTGCACAACGTGCTGCAAGTGCGCGGCTTTACCGCCCAGGGCGAGCCCATCACTTTGGGCAGCCAGGCGCTGGACGCGCCCGGCTACGACTTGCTCAGCCTGGCCATCGGCAGCGAGGGCATGCTGGCCGTGACCACCGAGGTGCTGGTCAAGCTGGTGCCCAAGCCGCAGTTGGCGCGCTGCATCATGGCCAGTTTTGACGATGTGCGCAAAGCTGGCGAGGCCGTGGCCGCCGTCATCGCCGCCGGCATCATCCCCGCAGGTCTGGAAATGATGGACAAGCCTATGACGGCCGCCGTCGAGGACTTCGTCCACGCTGGCTACGACCTCAGCGCCCAAGCCATCTTGCTGTGCGAGAGCGACGGCACGCCGGAGGAAGTGGAAGAAGAAATCGCCCATATGAGCGCGGTGCTCAGCCGCCACGGGGCCACTGCCATTGCGGTCAGCCAAAGCGAGGCCGAGCGCCTGCGCTTTTGGAGTGGCCGCAAAAACGCCTTCCCCGCCAGCGGCCGCATCAGCCCAGACTACATGTGCATGGACAGCACCATCCCGCGCAAGCGCTTGGCCGATATCTTGCTGGCCATTGCCGAGATGGAAAAGAAATACCAGCTGCGCTGCGCCAATGTGTTCCATGCGGGCGACGGTAATTTGCACCCGCTCATCCTGTTTGACGCGAACGACCCGGACCAGCTGCGCCGCTGCGAGCTGTTTGGCGCCGACATTTTGGAGACCAGTGTTGCGATGGGCGGCACCATCACCGGCGAGCACGGCGTGGGGGTGGAAAAGCTCAACTCCATGTGCGTGCAGTTCTCGGCGGCTGAAAACGCTCAAATGTTCGGCATCAAGCGCGCTTTTGACCCGCAAGGGCTGCTCAACCCGGGCAAAGTGATCCCCACGCTGCAGCGCTGCGCCGAATACGGCAAAGAGCTGGTGCGCGGCGGCCAGCGTAAACACCCGGATTTGCCTCGGTTTTAAAGCCCCGAGCCGGTGCACAGGCCGTCAGCCAAACCCTGTACCATGACGGCCCGGGCACGGTCTGCGCCCGCCAATGGACGGTTTTTGTGAGTTTCCCCATGGCCCAACACAATCTTTTTGCCGCACTGCGCGCCGGTTTTCCGCGCGATCTGGATCAAATCGCCGTACAGACTGAGACCGGCCTGCACTATTCCTGGCGCGATCTGGACCGCGCCAGCGCCATGCTGGCCAATTTGCTGCAGTCGCTGGGCCTACCCGCAGGCAGCCGCATCGCAGCGCAAGTGGACAAATCCGTCGAGGCCATGCTGCTGTATTTGGCCACGCTGCGCGCCGGTTTTGTGTACTTGCCGCTCAATGTGGCTTACCAAAGCGGCGAACTGGCCTATTTTTTGGGCAATGCCGAACCGGCGGTGCTGGTTTGCAGCCCGCGCGATTTCGGCTGGGCCAGCAAGCTTGCCTTTCAGGCCGGCACGCAATACGTTTTTACGCTGGACGACCAGCGCCAGGGCAGCTTGCTCGCGCGCGCCGCGCAGCACAGCGATGTGCACACCATCGCCCCGCGCAAAGCCAGCGATCTGGCGGCCATGGTCTACACCAGTGGCACCACCGGCCGCAGCAAAGGCGCCATGCTCAGCCATGGCAATTTGCTGAGCAATGCCCAGGTGCTGAAGGACTACTGGGGCTGGTCGGCTACCGGAGGGCCTGAGGGCCGTGGGGATGTGCTGATCCACTGCCTACCCATCTTCCATGTGCACGGCCTGTTTGTCGCCTTGCACGGCGCGCTGCTCAACGGCAGCAAAATGATTTGGATGGCGCGCTTTGAGCCCAAGCAGGTGCTGTCGTATTTGTCGCAAGCCACCATCTTCATGGGCGTGCCCACTTTGTATGTGCGCCTTTTGGGCGAGCCCGGTCTGGACGCCAAGGCCTGCGCGTCCATGCGTCTGTTTGTGGCCGGCTCTGCTCCCTTGCTGCTGGAGACCTTCCAGGCCTGGACCGAGCGCACCGGTCACACCATCCTCGAGCGCTACGGCATGAGCGAGACAGTCATGCTCACCTCCAACCCTTACACCGCCGACAAGCGCTTTGCAGGCCAGTCCGAGCGTCGTGGCGGCACCGTGGGTTTTCCGCTGCCAGGTGTTCATGTGCGGGTCGGCAGCGGCGAGGGCCAAGCCTGCGCCGTGGGCGAGGTGGGCAATATCGAAGTGCGCGGCCCCAATGTGTTTAGCGGCTATTGGCGCATGCCCGAGAAGACCGCCGAAGAGTTCACGGCCGATGGTTTTTTCAAAACCGGCGACGTGGGCATGGTGGATGCGCGCGGCTACATCAGCATCGTGGGACGCAGCAAAGACCTGATCATCAGCGGCGGCTACAACGTCTACCCGGCAGAAATCGAAGGCTATATCAACGCCATGCCCGGTGTGGCCGAAAGCGCGCTGGTCGGCGTGCCGCACCCGGACTTCGGCGAAGTGGGCGTGGCCGTGGTCATTGCCAAACCCGGCGCCAAGCCCGATGGCGATGCGATTGTTAAAGCCCTCAAGCAAAACCTGGCCAATTTCAAAATTCCCAAGCGCTGCTTTGTGCTGCCCGAGCTGCCGCGCAACGCCATGGGCAAGGTGCAAAAAAACCTGCTGCGCCAGCAATACCAAAATCTGTTTGGCGCCTGAGCCTGCGCCAAAGTCACGGTATGCGCCAAGCCATCGCCGATTTGCAAGCGTCCCAAATCCGCGAAGTTGCCAACGCGGGCCTGGGCCGCTCCGATGTGCTGGCTTTTTGGTTTGGCGAGAGTGATGAGGTCACGCCCGATTTCATCCGCCAGGCGGCCATCGACTCCTTGCAGTCGGGCGAGACTTTTTACAGCCACAACCTGGGCCTGCCCGTGCTGCGCGAGGCGGTGGCGCAGGCCATGGCGGCCAAGCATGCCGGCGCGCCGGGCAGCGCGCCCATCGGCGCCGAGCGCATCGCCATCACCTCGGGTGGCGTCAATGCGCTGATGCTGGCCGTGCAGGCGGTGGTGGACGCGGGCGACGAAGTGGTCGCCGTCACCCCGGTGTGGCCCAATCTGACCGCGCAGCCGCTTATTTTGGGCGCGCGCCTGCGCACCGTGCCCCTGCGACCGCAAGCCGGAGCCTGGACGCTGGACCTGGATGCCTTGCTGGAGGCCATCACGCCGGGCACCAAGCTGCTGATCGTCAACGCGCCCAACAACCCCACGGGCTGGACGCTGAGCCGCGCCGAGCAAAGCGCCATCCTGGCGCACTGCCGACGCACCGGCACCTGGATTTTGGCCGACGAGGTCTACGAAAACCTGTACTACGCGCCCTCTGAAAACGCGTGCGCACCCAGTTTTTTGGACCTCGCCGAGCCCGAAGACCGCTTGCTGGTGGCCCACAGTTTTTCTAAAAGCTATTTAATGACCGGCTGGCGCCTGGGCTGGCTGGTGCTGCCCCCGTCGATGACGGATGCGCTGGGCAAGCTCATCGAGTTCAACACCTCGTGCGCCAGCGTGTTTACCCAGCGCGCCGGCGTGGTCGCCCTGCAACGGCGCGACGAGGTGACGCCGCGGGTGGTGCGTCATTTGCAAGCCTGCCGCGACACTTTGGTGCCAGCGCTGCAAACCATCCCCGGCCTGCAAGTGGCCAGCCCGCTGGGCGGCATGTACGCGTTTTTTGAGCTACCAGGCCACACCGATTCTTTGGCGACCGCCAAGCGTCTGGTCGCCGAGGCTGGCCTGGGCTTGGCGCCGGGCGCCGCTTTTGCGCCCGAAGCGGGCAGCTGGCTGCGCTGGTGCTTTGCCTCCAAAGACCTGGCGCGCCTGACGCAAGGCGTGCAGCGCTTGCAGGACTGGCTGCACCAGGCCGGCGCGCGCTAGGCCTCGCCCCCCAATTACCAAGTGTCGATCATGCCCCCGCGCAGCGGGCCGGTATGGCCTGCGGCCAGGGCGCGGGTGAGCCATGCGCGGGTTTGGGCGGGATCAATCACTGCGTCAATCTCCAGGCTGGCGGCCATATTCAGCGCGCTGCCGCCTTCCACTTGCAGGGCCAGGAGTTGCTCGAACAACGCCTGGCGCTGCGGGCCTTCGGGCTGCGCCTCCAGCTCCTTTTTGTAGCCCAGGCGCACCGCGCCTTCCAGGCCCATGGCGCCAAACTCGCCGCTGGGCCAGGCGATGGTGCACAGCGGCGCATGAAAGCCACCGGCGGTCATGGCCATAGCGCCCAGGCCATAGCCTTTGCGCAGCACCACGCTCATAAAGGGCACGCGCAAATGCGCCGCCGCCACAAACATGCGGCTGACATGGCGCACCTGGGCGCGGGTTTCGATTTCCGGGCCCACCATGAAGCCGGGCGTGTCTACCAAACTGAGCAGCGGCAGGCCGTGCGCATTGCACAGCTGCATAAAGCGGGCGGCCTTGTCGGCCGCGTCGGCGTCGATCGCGCCGCCCAGGTGTTGCGGATTGTTGGCCATGCAGCCCAGCGCGCGGCCTTCTATGCGAATGAGTGCGGTGTGTATGCCCATACCAAAGCCGCTGCGCAGCATCAGCACGCTGCCCGCGTCGGCAATGCCTTGGATGGCGGCGCGGCTGTCGTACACGCGCAGGCGGTTTTCGGGCACCACGGCGCGCAAGGCTTGCGCATCGGGCGCCTGCCAGGCGGTGCTGGCGCTCGCCGGGCCGAAAAAGCCCAGGTAGTGTTTGGCTGCGGCCACGGCCTGGGCCTCGTCGGCGACCAGGATGTCGATCACCCCGTTGGCGTGCTGCACCGCGCTGGGGCCGATGGCCTCGGGCGGGTACACGCCCAGGCCGCCGCCCTCGACCATGGCCGGGCCACCCATGCCGATATTGCTGGCCTCTGTGGCGATGATGAGGTCGCAGCAGCCCAACAGCGCCGCATTGCCGGCAAAACAACGCCCGGTCGTCACGCCGATGACGGGCACCTGGCCATTGAGCCGCGCAAAGCGCGCGAAGGTGGCCACATGCAGGCCGGCCACGATGGGCATATCGACATCGCCGGGGCGCCCGCCGCCGCCTTCGGCAAACAAGATCACGGGCAGTTTGTTTTCTAGCGCAATGCCCAGCATGCGGTCGGTTTTTTGGTGGTTGCGCATGCCTTGCGTGCCGGCCAGCACGGTAGCGTCGTAAGCCATGACCACGCAGGGCTGGCCGTTCACGCGGGCAGTTCCGCAAACCATGCCGTCGGCGGGTGTGTTGCGCGCCAGGTCCTCGGCGCTGCGGCGCTTGCTTTGGGCGGCGACGGCCAGTGCACCGTATTCGGAAAAGCTGCCCGCGTCCACCAGGTCGGCGATGTTTTCGCGGGCGCTGCGCAGGCCTAAGGCGTGGCGCTTGGCCATGGCCTCGGGGCGGCTGGCGTCCAGCGTGAGTGCTTGGCGCGCGTGTACGCGCGCTAGATCCGGGCGCAGATCGGGATCTGCAACGGGCGCGGCGGGCGCCGGCGCGCCTGCGACTTTAGCGGGCGTAGCCGCCAAAGCTGCGCCTGCCTGCGGCCCGTTTGCCTCCATGGGCGCATTGGGCGCGTGCGCGTCCAGTACCAGCAGCACAGCGCCTTCTTGCACGGTGTCGCCTACCTGGCATTGCAGCGCGCGCACGGTGCCGTCTGCCGGGGCACAGATTTCATGCTCCATCTTCATGGCTTCGAGGACCAGCAGCAGCTGGCCGGTGTGCACCGCCTGCCCGGGTTGGACCAGGGATTGGACGATGTGGGCTTGCAAGGGGGAGCGTAATTCGGTCATGGTGGGCGGGGGCTCGCGTATGCTTGTGGACACATGCGCCCTGTCGGCGCAGCTTGGGCCGGATTGTCCGGTAGAAAAGAAATACGCAGTGTCTCCTGCTGAACTCGTGCCCCTGGTAGAACTGACGCGCGGCGGGCACCGCGAATGCCTGCACTTTGGCGCCCTGGCCGTGGTGGACCACCGTGGCGCGGTGCTGGCCCATGCGGGAGATCCGCATTGGAGCGGCTTTACCCGCTCCACGCTCAAAGTCTTGCAGGCCTTGCCCTTGCTGCAGTCGGGCGCAGCGCAGGCGCTGGGGCTCAGCTCGGCGGAGCTGGCCCTGCTGTGCGCCAGCCACAACGGCGAGCCCATGCATGTGCAAGTGGCCGAGTCAATTCTGGCCAAGGCCGATCTGGATTACCGCGTGCTGCGCTGCGGCTGCCATGTGCCGGGCCTGTACACCTTGCTGGACAAGGCACCGCCCGATGGCTTGCAGTACGACGAGCGCCACCACAACTGCAGTGGCAAGCATGCCGGCTTTGTCGCCTTGTGCGCGCACCATGGCTGGCCGCTGGCCGACTACACGGAGTCCGCGCATCCCTTGCAGCAAGCGGTGCTGCGCGATGTGGCCCGCGCGGTAGGCATGGCGCCTGCGGACATGCCCATGGGCATCGACGGTTGCTCGGCGCCCAATTACGCCATGCCGCTGTCGCGCCTGGCGTATGGCTATGCGCGCCTGGCCACCGGCGCCAAGGACAGCGAATTTGGCGACAGCTTTGCGCTCTTGGGCGAGGCCATGACGGCGCACCCCGACCTGGTCAGCGGCACCGGGCGCAACGATGCGGCCTTTATGCGCGCCGGGCGCGGCGACTGGATTAGCAAAATCGGCGCAGATGGCGTGCAGGTGCTGGCCAGCAAAAGCCGTGGGCAGGCCCTGGCCGTGAAGATCAGTGACGGCAACAAAGCGGCCTTGTTTGCCGCGACGATTGCGGCCCTAGCGCAGTTGGGCTGGATGGACGCCGACCAGGCCGCCGAGCTTGATGCCTGGCGCGGCGCCGACATCCTTAACGCACGGGGTCTGCGCGTAGGCGCGCGCAGCGCCTGCTTTAACTTGCAAGGCCGCGCCGCTTAGCCGGTTTGCACCACGCCGTGGGCGTTGACCCGGGGAAAGCGCGCGCGCCGCTCCAGGTCGTCCAGATCGATGTGGTTGCGCATGTACTGCTGCGAGGCGTCCACCATCGGTTGGTGGTCCCAGGCACTGCGCTTGCCCTTGGCCAGCGCGCTGCCCACCAGTCGGCGCCGGCGCTGGCTGGCCAGTACCTGCGCATGCAGCGCAGGAATGTCCCAGCGCGCGGCCACCTCCAGCATAAAGCTTTGCAGCGTGTCGGCGTGCGCCGGCGCGCCGGCCAGGTTGTGCAGTTCGTCGGGGTCGCTGGGCAGGTGGTAGAGCATGCACACATCGTCCTGGCTGTAGATGAACTTCCAGGGGCCGCGCCGGACCATGAACAAAGGCGTTTTGCTGCCCTCGGCCATGTACTCACCGATCACCTCGTCGTGGCCGCCGCTGCCTTGCAGATGCGGCACCAGCGAGCGGCCGTCCAGCGGCAAATCGGCTTGCACCGTGCCGCCAGCCAGTGCCACCAGCGTGGGCAATAGGTCGATGGTCGAGACGCTGTGCGCCACGCTGTGCGCCGCAAAGCGGCCCGGCGCATGCACGATCAGCGGCACGCGGGCGGCCATCTCAAACCAGTGCATCTTGTACCAAAGGCTGCGCTCGCCCAGCATGTCGCCGTGGTCGCCCGAGAAAACGACGATGGTGTCTTCGGTCAGGCCGCACGCCTGCAAGGTGTCCAGCAACTGGCCCACTTTGCTGTCGACATAGCTGCAGGCGCCAAAGTAGGCGCGCCGGGCCCGGGCGATGGCTTCATCGGCCAGCGGTTTGTCCCACAAATCAATCACTTTCAGGAGGCGCTGGGAATGCGCATCTTGCGCCGCCTGCGCGATGGTGTTGCGCGGCGCGGGGATGTCCACGCCCTCGTACAGATCCCAAAACTCGGCCGGGATGGTGTAGGGGTCGTGCGGATGCGTCATGGACACCGTCAGGCAAAAAGGCTGCTGGGGCGTGTTGCGCACATGGTCGTAGAGGTATTGGCGGGCTTTGAAGACCACTTCCTCGTCAAAGTCGAGCTGGTTGGTGCGCACGCAGGGCCCGGCTTGCAGCACCGAGGACATGTTGTGGTACCAGCTGGGGCGTTTCTCGAGCTCGTCCCAGTTGACGGCCCAGCCGTAGTCGGCGGGGTAAATGTCGCTGGTCAGGCGTTCCTCGTAGCCGTGCAACTGGTCGGGGCCGCAAAAATGCATCTTGCCCGACAGCGCGGTGCGGTAGCCCAGATTGCGCAGGTAGTGCGCATAGGTAGGCACGTCGGCGGCCAGGTCGGCGGCGTTGTCATAGGCGCCGATGCGCGAAGGCAACTGGCCGCTGACCAGGCTAAAGCGCGAAGGCGCGCACAGCGGGCTATTGCAATAGGCCGAGTCAAAACGCACCCCTTCGCGGGCCAGGCGGCTCAGGTGCGGCAGCTCCATCACCGACTGCGGATCGTACATGGGCATCAGGGGCGCCGCCATCTGGTCGGCCATGATGAAAAGAATATGCGGTGGGGTGGAAGCGGTCATGGGGCTCCGATACAAAAAATGCCAGCGCGCGCTTGCTGCGGGCTACGGTGGCCTGATTGTCACTTCTTCAGTCAGCCAGTTGGCTGTGCGGCAACTCCACCACGGCGCGCAGCACCGGGCGCAGGCTAAAGACCAGGGCCACCAGCAAACAACCGCCCCCGGCCAAGGCCAGGGAATAAGACAGGCCCCAGTGCTCGGCCACCCAGCCGCCGATCAGCGCGCCCGGGCCGGCCGGAATCAGGGCCAGCCAGCGCATAGTCGAGTTCATGCGCCCCAGCATGGGCGCGGGCGTACTGCTTTGGCGCAGCGACAGCATGTTGATGAACATCAGTGTGCCGCCCAGGCTAAAGCACAAAAGCATCGCGCCAAAGAGCAACACTGCATCGACGTGGCCGCGTAGCGCCAGCACGCCCAGCCAGCTGACGGAGGTCAGCGCTACGCCCAAAAGCAAAGAGCGGCCCACGCCCCAGTGGCGGCTCAAAGCCGGTCCGGCGGCACCCGCCGCAATCGATCCGATACCCAGGGCGATGAAGGACAGGGCGGTGCTGTGCTCGCTCAGGCCGAGTTCGCGCACCGCGTACAGAATTTGGATGGACAGCGCCATTTGCGCAAAAAACTGCCAGCAACCCAGCACAGCGGCCAGCTCCATCAAAATGCGGTGATTGCGCACAAAGTGCAGGCCCTCGAGCAATTCGGCTGTAAAGGCGCCGGGCGGCGCCGTGGGTAACTGCTCCTCAATGCGGATACCGCGCAGCAGGAGCACCGAGCCGACCAATAAGCAGGCGTCGGCCACCAAAGCCAGCGGCGCGCCCAAGATACGGATCAACACCCCGGCCATGCCCGGGCCGGTGACTTCGGCCAGCGAGGTGGCCAGCGCGTTTTGCGCATGGGCGCGTACCAGGTTGTCGCGCCCCACCAATTGGGTGAGCACAATTTGCGCGGCCGAGCCGGCCACGGTGTACACGCAGCCCAGGCCAAATGCGACCAGGTACATCAGCGGCATGGACAAATGCCCCAGCCACCAGGCCAGTGGAATGAGCAGCAGGAGCGCGCCCATCGCCAGTTCGCCTACGACATAGACCGGAAACTTGCGCCGCCGGTCCAAAAACACGCCGCCAGGCAGCGAGAACAGCACAAAGGGCAGCAACTCCAGCGCGGTCAGCAGACCCATCTGGGTGGGGCTGGCCTGCAACAAAACCACCGAGGTCAGCGGCAAGGCCAACATGGTGATTTGCCCGCCCAGCCCGCTTACCAAAAGCGAGAGCCAGAGTCTGCTGTAACCGGGGATTTGAAATAGGGGATTGGAACGAAACACGAACTAGCGGGGGGTCAAAGCGGGGCGCGCATTGCGCCCAAGAACGGCACTGATTGTCGCATCGCAGCACGCGCAGTCGCCACTACGCAGATTTTTGTCTCTTGCGGGCCTGCGGTTTGCCGGCGGGCCGTTACAGTCTGAAGCATGTGTTTTTTCTCTGTGTGTTTGATTTACGGGTGCGGCGCGCATCTGCTCCGCCCATGAATGCGCGCCAGCAAACTTCTGGCATGTGGCTGGGCCTTTTGGGCGTGGTGATTTTTGCCATCACCTTGCCCATGACGCGTCTGGCCACCGGGCCGGTGCAAGACCCGCAGCTTTCGGCCTGGTTTATTACTTTTGCCCGCGCAGCCCTGGCCGGCGGCTTGTCCATTGTATTTTTGGTGTTGACGCGCTCGCCCTGGCCGCAAGCGGCGCAGCGCACGCCCTTGTTTTTGGCTTTGCTGGGCAATGCCATTGGCTTTCCGCTGCTGCTGGGCCTGGCGCTGCGCCAAGTCAGTTCCGGGCATGCGGCGGTGTTTACCGCGCTCTTGCCTTTGGCCACGGCGGCTTTGTCGGCCTGGGTTTTGCACTTGCGCGCGCCCCGGGCGTTTTGGCTGTGCGCGGGCTTGGGTGCTTTGCTGGTGCTGTGTTTTTCTCTGCTGCGCGCCGCCCAGCAAGGGCCGGGTTTTCAGTTTGAATGGGCCGATGCCTTGTTGGTGGGCGCGATTTTGTCGGCTGCCATGGGCTATGTGTACGGCGCGCAGGTCACACCGGCCCTGGGCGCTGAGCGCGTTATTTGCTGGGTTTGCGTGATGGCTTTGCCTCTGACCGTGCCTGGCGCGCTGCTCAATTGGCCAGAACAAAGCATCCGCCTGAGCTCTTGGCTGGCGCTGGGCTATGTGGGGGTGTTTTCCATGTGGGCTGGCTTTTTCGCCTGGTACCGGGGCCTGGCCATTGGCGGGGCTTTGCGGGTGAGCCAGCTGCAATTGCTGCAGCCCTTTTTTAGCATCCTGGCGGCGGTGCCTTTGCTGGGCGAGTCCCTGGAACTGATGACTTTGGGCTTTGCGCTGGCTGTCGTGGTGGTGGTTTTTCTGGGTAAACGGGTGTCTATGCCCGCGCCGCCCGCCAAGGTGGCAGAGGACGGATGAACCAAGAATTGTGGATGGGCGCAGCCCTGTTTGTGGTGGCCAGCTCCATCACGCCGGGGCCCAATAACACCATGCTGATGGCCTCGGGCGTGCGTTTTGGCTTTCGGCGCACCTTCGTGCATTTGATGGGGGTGCAGCTGGGCTTTGGCTTCATGCTTTTGTCCGTGGGCATGGGCTTGCATACCGTGCTGGCCCAATTTGAAGGCTTTTACGATGTGGTGCGTGTGGCGGGCGCCGCCTACATGGTCTGGATCGCCTGGAAGCTAGCGAGCGCAAAGCCGCATCAGGATGATTTGCAACACGCCGAGCAGCCCATGGGCTTTTGGGCAGCGGTGGCGTTTCAGTGGGTCAACCCCAAGGCCTGGGTGATGGCGGTGAGCTTTATGAGTACCTTTCCGCCGCCGCAGGCCGGGCTGGCCCAGATTGCGCCGCTGGTGCTTTTGTTTGTCGCGCTGGGTTGGCCTTGTTCGGCCAGTTGGGCTGGTTTTGGCAGCGCCATGCGCGCCTATTTGCAAGACCCTAGGCGCCTTCGGGTATTCAATGTTTGCATGGCATTTGCGTTGCTGGCATCGCTCTACCCGATGCTCAAAGCCTGAGACGCTGCACAATGGCACATGCGCTGAATAATTTTGGAGTTACGCCTATGGGACGCACCATGAGGATGGGGGGTTTATTGGTCTGCTTAGCGATCACCGCGGCGACTGCCAGTGCTGGTGTAGCGGACGCGCCGCCCAAGTGCAACTCGGGTCCCAAAGCCCGATGGACAGCCAGCGACAAGTTGGCCAGCATGCTCGAGCTCAAAGGCTTTAAGGTGCGCCGCATCGGCGATATGGCCGGTTGCTACGTTGTGGTGGGCACCAACGAAAAAGGCCAAGACGGTGAATTCTTTTTCCATCCGCTCACACTGGGCCAAGTGGGCAGCCGCTTGCGCTGAGCTCAGCGTTATTTGGCCCCGCCTGGCGGCAGCGGGTGGCGGGTTTAGCTAGCCCGCGCTGCCCAGGCTCAGGCCGGCATGTTCGCGCAAAGGGTGGAAATGGATTTTCGGGAAGCGCTCTTGCGCCAGGCGCACGTCATAAGGGCTGGTGCATAAAAAAGCCAAAGTGTCGGCTGCGTCTTTGGCCATGCGCTGGGGGTAGGCATTTACAAACTCGCGCAACTCGGCCGGGCTGTCGGCGCTAATCCAGCGCGCGCCAGTGTACTGGCTGCCTTCTAAGCGGATGTCGGCGTCGTACTCGCCCTTCAAGCGGTGTTGCACCACTTCAAATTGCAGTTGCCCGACAGCGCCGAGCAGCATATTTCCGCCCATCTCGGGCTTGAAAACCTGGATGGCACCTTCTTCGCCTAGCTGCGCCAGGCCTTGCTGCAATTGCTTGGTGCGCAGCGGATTTTTGAGCACCACGGTCATAAACATCTCGGGCGCAAAAAACGGCAGGCCGGTGTATTGGAGGTTGATCGTGCCGTCGGTAATCGTGTCGCCCAACTGCACGCCGCCGTGGGTGGTAAAGCCGACGATGTCACCGGCATAAGCCTCTTCCACCGCTTCGCGGCGCTGGCTCATGAAGGTGACCACACTGGTGGGTCGCAACTCTTTGGCGGTACGCATCACCTTGAGCTTCATGCCCGGCGTGTACTTGCCCGAGGCCATGCGTACAAAGGCAATGCGGTCGCGGTGGTTGGCGTCCATATTGGCTTGCACTTTGAAGACGACGCCGCTGAAGGCCTTGTCTTCGGGTTGCACTTCCTGCACCACCGGTTGGCGGTTGACTTGTACCGTGCTGGTGCGGCTTTGCGGTGAGGGCGCCAGGTCCACCAAAGCGTCCAGCACTTCCATCACACCAAAGTTATTCACACCCGAGCCAAAAAACACCGGGGTTTGCTTGCCCGCCAAAAAGGCGGCGTGGTCCCAGGCGGGGGATGCGCCAGTAGCCAGTTCCATGCTGTCGACGGCGCTGGTCCATTCGCTGCCAAAGCGTTCTTGCAAGGCCTCGGGGCGCGATAGGGGAATGGCGTCAAAGTCTTGCGGCAGGCGCTCGCTTCCGCTTTCAAACACTGTCATGGTGTCGGTGCGCAAATTGATGATGCCGCCAAACAATTTGCCCTGGCCCACCGGCCAGGTCATGGGTACGCAAGGCATGCCCAGTTCGCGCTCGATCTCGTCCAAGATGTCCAAAGGCTCGCGCACTTCGCGGTCCATTTTGTTGACGAAGGTAATGATGGGCGTATCGCGCTGGCGGCAAACCTCGATCAAGCGGCGGGTTTGCGCCTCCACACCATTGGCCGCGTCAATCACCATCAGCGCCGCATCCACGGCGGTGAGCACGCGGTAGGTATCTTCCGAGAAATCTTTATGTCCGGGTGTGTCTAAAAGATTAATCACGTGGTCGCGGTAGACCATTTGCATCACGCTGGACGCCACCGAGATGCCGCGCTGCTTTTCGATCTCCATCCAGTCCGATGTGGCGTGTCGCGAAGCCTTGCGCGCCTTGACCGAACCGGCAATCTGAATCGCGCCGGAAAACAGCAAAAGCTTTTCGGTCAGTGTGGTTTTGCCGGCGTCGGGGTGGGAAATGATGGCAAAGGTGCGACGTCGGCGCGTTTCGGCAAGAAAAGTCATGGATGGGGCAGGTGGGCGAAACCGCTGATTTTAGAGACCCTGCTGCGCCACAGCGCGTAAAGCGGCCCCAGCCGTCGCATCAGTGAACCTGCCCGGCGCCCCGAATGCGCCCCTGCACGCAATAAAACAAGACCCGGTTGATCAGCGTGTGCCGGTCAAAAGGCTTGGCCATGACTTCGTTGACGCCGACTTCTTTGCAGGCTTTGAGCGCGTCTTCAGCGATATTGGCCGTCAGGGCGATCACGGGCACGTTGCGCTTGGGCGGGGGCGAGAGCTGGCGCACCCGGCGCATCATTTCGATGCCGTCCATCTCGGGCATGAGTAAATCGAGCAGAACCAGGTCGTAGTCCTTGGCCGCCAGACACTTCAGGCCCTCCAGGCCGTTGGCGGCATGGTCGATCTGCACATTGGGCATGGCGCGGCGCAAGGTGGCCGCTGCGACCAGGCGGTTGACTTCGTGGTCATCTACGATGAGCAGCGCATAGATGCGCGCATCAGTTTGTTCATGCACGGGCGTCAGCACCGGCGGTTGGGGCAGGACCCGCAGCGGCACCCGCAAGGTAAACGTGGCGCCGTGGCCCGGCAGGCTGCGCAGTTGCAGGCTGCCGCCATGACTTTTGGCCAAACTGTGGCTGATGCTCAGGCCCAAACCGTTGCCACGCAGCGCGTCGTTGCTGGGCGCTCCGTCTCGGGCCAGCTGAACAAAGGGTTCAAAAATGCGGGCCTGCGCGTCCAACGCAATCCCCGGACCGGTATCTTGAACGTCGATGAGCAGCTCGCCGCGGTCCGGGCTGGCGCTGCTCGGGCTGAAATGCACGCGTGTGACAACCGATCCCCGTTGGGTGAACTTCAAGGCATTTGCAAGCAGATTAATGATGATTTGCCGTAGACGGTGCTGGTCGGCGCTGACCCACTGGGGAACGTCCTGCGCAAGGTACAGCGGGTAGTCCAGATCTTGTTCGTGGGCGCGATGGCGCAGCATGGCGTGGGCGTCCTGCAGCATGGTGTGCAGGCAAAAGGCCTGCGGGTTGATGGCAATGGTGCCGTTTTGGATTTGCGAATAATCCAGCAAATCGTTGATGACGGTCACCAAATGCGAGGCCGAGTTTTGCGCATTGTGAATAAATTCCCGGGTCTCGGGGTCGACAGCGGGGCCACTACCGGCCAGGCTCAGGTAGCCAATGACCGCATTGAGAGGCGTGCGCATCTCGTGACTTACGGTGGCCAAAAAGCGGTCTTTGTGTGCGTTGGCTTCTTTGAGGTCGGTGGACAGGCGCTGCAGCCGCTGGTTGGCCCCCTGGATTTGCCGCACGGTGGCCTTATTGGTCTGGTCTACGGTGGAAATAAAGGCCCATTGGGTCAGGCACAAAATGCAGTACATGGCGGCCGAAACCATCAGGTCTTCGGGTTTTTGCTGGGGCAAGGTCGGCGCAATGCCATTGAGCTGCAGCAGCAAGAGCCCGGCAACCGACACAAAGGCAATGAAGAGCCAAAACAGCACCCAGGTCCGGTTGCGCGTGGTGTAGACCGGCAGCAAAGGGACAATGGACATGAACACCAATATCGGCGAGGCTACACCGCCCGTCCGCCAGGCGCAAAAAACCAGGGCAGCAATCATCAAGAGTTCAAAAATGGTTTGACCCCAAAAGCCCGACATGCCCAGCCGCCACAAGCCCAGGTTGAGCGCCATGGCACCGGCCAACGCCAGCCCGGTTTTGCCCAACAGTGGCTGCCCCAGTAAAAAGAAAATGGGTGTCAAGGCCAATAAAAACGCTACGCCGGAGAGGGAAAAAAACACCAAATAAATGTTGTACGGGCTGCGCCGCCGCACCGGTAAGCGCCGCTTAACGGACAGGAATACGTGGCGATTGAACATGGAGCGATATTAATACCCAAATTAGTTTTCGTATTCAATATAAAAATGATAAAAATAGGCAAAAACCGTACTTGCTAGACTGGAAACCTCTTTTCCTCTGTAGGCGGGCCAGGCAATGCGCATTGAAATACCAGAAACGAAGAAGTTGGTTTACGAGATGGTGCTGGCCATGCGCTGGGGCGACATGGATGCCATGGGCCACGTCAACAACACCGTGTATTTCCGTTACCTGGAGACCACGCGTATCGATTGGATGTATGCGGTGGGCTGCACGCCCGACCCGGCCGGCGAAGGGCCGGTGATCGTCAACGCGTTTTGTAATTTCTACCGCCAGCTGACCTATCCGGGCGACCTGCGCGTCAAGCTCTATGTGAGCGACCCGGCGCGCACTACGTTTGAGACCTGGGCGACCATAGAGCGCACCGACGAGCCAGGCCTGATCTCAGCGGCCGGCGGGGCGACGACGATTTGGGTGGATTTTCCGAGCCAAAAGGCAGCGACGCTTCCCGATTGGATGCGCGCCATCGTCACGCCCTAGGGCGCGGCCTGCGTTCAGGCGCGCAAGCAGGCCACGGCATGGCCCTGCGCATCGGTTTGCAGCGTGGGCACGGTGGCGCTGCAAGCATCCTGGGCCTGCGGGCAGCGGGTGCGAAACACGCAGCCCGAGGGCGGGTTTAACGGCGAGGGCAGGTCGCCGGGCAGAAGCTGGGCCACTTTGTTGCGTTCGGCCACCGGGTCCAGCAAGGGAATGGCCGAGAGCAAGGCCTGCGTGTAGGGGTGGCGCGGGTGCTGGTAGAGCGCTTTGCGCTCGGCGATCTCGACGCTGCGGCCCAGGTACATCACCATCACGCGCTGGCTGATGTGGCGCACCACGGCCAGGTCGTGGGCGATAAATATCAGCGCCAAACCTAATTCGCGCTGCAAGTCCTGCAGCAAATTGACGATTTGCGCCTGGATGGATACGTCCAGCGCCGACACCGGCTCGTCGCACACCACCAGCTTGGGCGAGAGAATCAGGGCCCGGGCAATGCCAATGCGCTGGCACTGACCGCCCGAAAACTCGTGCGGATAGCGGTTGATTTGCTGCGCCGTCAGGCCCACCCGGTCCATCATGCTGCGTACCCGCGCCATCACGGCGGGCGCGTCCAGTTCGGGGTGGTGAATGCGCAGCGGCTCGCCGATGATTTGAGCCACGGTCATACGCGGGTTCAGGCTGGCCAGCGGGTCCTGGAAGACCATTTGGATGTCTTTGCGCACCGCCAGCCATTGCGCGGGCGTGGCCCGGCGCATCTCCTGGCCGCGCCAGACAATGCTGCCGCCAGTGGCGGGGTGCAAATGGAGCAGCGCGCGCGCCAGGGTCGATTTGCCGCAGCCGGACTCGCCCACCACGCCCAGGGTCTGGCCGGCGTACAGGTCAAATGAGACCGCGTCCACGGCTTTAAGCGGGCGTGCGCCCTCCCAGGGCCAGGCCGAGGCTGCGCGCACCGGAAAGTGCACTTGCAAATCGCGCACCGACAGCAGCGGCGTGGTGTCAGCCATGGCCTGCCTCCAATACTTCGTGGTGCAGCACCTGCGCCTCGGTTCGGTGGCAGGCGCGGTGTGCCATAAAGGGCTCGTCTGCGGCCTGCGATGCGGCGATGGCGTGCAAAACCGGTACCTCCTGGCTGCACTGCGCATCGGCTAAAGCGCAGCGGGGCGCAAACGGGCAGCCGCTTGGCAGCTGCGCCATCAGAGGCGGCGTACCGGGAATGGCCCGCAGGCTGCTGGCCTCGCCGTCCATGCGCGGGATGGCTTGCAAAAGACCGCGGGTATAGGGGTGGGCGGCGCGGGCAAAGATGTGTTCCACGCTGCCTTGCTCCATCACGCGCCCGCCGTACATCACCAGCACTTGGTCGCACACGCCGGCAACTACGCCCAGGTCGTGCGTGATCAGCACAACGGCGGTGCCCAAATCGCGTTGCAGTTCGCGCAGCAGGGCCAGGATTTGCGCTTGCACGGTCACGTCTAGCGCCGTGGTGGGTTCGTCGGCCAGCAAAATTTCTGGCTCGCAGAGCAAGGACATGGCCAGCATCACCCGCTGGCGCATGCCGCCGGAGAATTCATGCGGATAGCGGCTGATGCGCCCGGCCGCGTCCGGAATCTTGACCGCGTCCAGCATGGCGAGGGCGCGCTGGCGCGCTGCTTTGCGGTCCAGGCCTTTGTGCCATTGCAAAACTTCGGTCATTTGCCGCTCCACCGTCAGATAGGGGTTGAGGGCGGTCATCGGGTCCTGAAACACCATGGCGATGTGTGCGCCGCGCAAGGTGTTGAGCGCATCGGGCGCCAGTGTCAGCAGGTTCTGTCCTTGGTAGAGCACCTGACCGCTGGCCTGGCCCTGGCGCGCCAGCAGGCCCATCATGGCCAGCGCGGTTTGCGACTTGCCCGAACCGGACTCACCCACAATGCCCAGGGTTTGGCCGCGCGCCAGGTCAAAGCTCACGCCATTGACGGCAAACACGGGGCCATCATTGGTCGCAAACTGCACCTGCAGGTCTTTGACTTGCAGCACGGGGGCTTGGGGGGATGGGGTGGTCATCGCTCTTTGGGGTCGAGTGCGTCGCGCATGCCGTCGCCGATAAAGTTGGCGCAGTACAGGGTGATGGTCAGCGCCGCGCCGGGAAACCAGATCATCCAGGGGCTGCTGGCCATGACGTTGGCGCCATCGTGGATGAGCACGCCCCAGCTGGTCATGGGCTCTTGCACGCCCAGGCCCAAAAAGGACAGCACCGACTCGGTCAGGATCACGCCGGGCACGGTGATCGAGGTGTAAATCACCACAATGCCCAGCAAATTGGGCACGACGTGCGAAAAAATAATGCGCCAGGTCGGCACCCCGATGGCCCGGGCCGCCTCCACATATTCTTTGGAGCGGATCGACAGCGTCTGTCCCCGCACCACGCGGGCCATGTCCATCCAGGAGAAGGCCGAAATCGTGAGCACCACCAGGTAAAAGTCACGGCCCAAAATCGTCACCATCATGATGGCGATCAGCAGGTAGGGAATGGCGTACAGAATGTCTACGATGCGCATCATCAGCGCATCGACGCGCCCGCCCACAAAGCCGGCCACTGCGCCCCAGGCCACACCCAGCGACACCGACACCAGCGTGGCCAGCAGCCCCACGGTGAGCGAAATACGCCCCCCCACCAGCGTGCGTACCAGCAAATCGCGGCCCAGCTCGTCGGTGCCAAACAGGTGCCAGCCAGTGAGGGTGGGCGCAATGCCCATCTGGTTCCAGTCGGTGTCCTCGTAGGAGTAGGGCAGCAGCAGCGGTCCGAGGACGCAAGCGAACACGATGCAGACCAAAATCAGCAGACTTGCTAAGGCCGCACGGTTGCGCACAAAGCGGATGCGCGCATCCAGCCAGGGGCTGCGTTGGGCCGGCTCAGCCGACTCAGTAGCGGATTTTGGGATCAAGGTAGGCATAGGCCAGATCGACCAGTAAATTGAGCAGCACCGCCACTACGGTCACCAAGATCACAAGGCCCAACACCAGCGTGTAATCGCGGTTGGAGGCGCCATTGACGATGAGCTTGCCCAGGCCGGGAATGGAAAACAAGGTTTCCGTGACCACCGCCGAGGTGATGGAGGAAATCGCCAATGGACCCAGCACCGAGACCACCGGCAGCAGCGCTGGCCGAATCGCGTGGCGCAGCACTACGATGCGCATGGGCAGGCCCTTGGCGCGCGCGGTGCGGATGAAGTTGGAGCTCATCACCTCGATCAGGCTGCCGCGCATGACCCGCCCCACGGTCGAGAGATTAATCAGGGTGAGCAGAGCAATGGGCAGCACCCAAAAGCGCACCTCATGGTCGCTCCAGCCGCCCGAGGGCAGCCAGGGCAGCCAAATGGCAAACACCATTACCAGCACCGGTCCCAGAACGAACGAAGGGACGGCACTGCCCACACTGCCCAGCAGCATCAGCAGATAGTCGGCGGCGCTGTTTTGGCGCAGCGCCGCCCAAATGCCCAGCGAGACGCCCAACGCCACCGCAATCAACATGGACAGTCCACCGATGGTCAGCGAGACCGGCAGGGCTTTGGCCACCAGATCGTTCACGCTCCAGTCGGCATAGCGAAATGAAGCACCCAAGTCGCCATGGAGCAGGCTGTTAAGGTAGTAAAGGTATTGCTGCCACAGGGGCAGCTCCAGGTGGTACTTGGCCTGCAAATTGGCCAGCACTGCCGCCGATACTTTGCGCTCAGTGTCAAACGGCCCGCCTGGCGTGGCGTGCAGCATCAAATAGCAAATGGTGATCACCGCCAGCAAAGCTGGCACGGTGGCGAGCACGCGTCTGAGCGTGTATTTCCACATACGGGGGGAGGTCAGCCAGGCCGTTTAGTGCTTGATGATGTAGAAGTCTTTGCTGCGGAAATGGTCCATGGGATTGGACTCGAAATAACCGCCCACATAGGACTTGAGCAAACGCGGCAAGGTGTACTGCAGCAGCGGGATCATGGGGTAGTCTTCCATCACCAGTCGGGCCGCCTCGGTCAGCAGGGCTTTGCGCTTGACCGGATCTAGCGTCTGGTTGCCTTGGGTGATCAGCTCCTCGGCCTTGCGGTTGCAGTTTTTGTTGTCGTTGGCGTCCGAATCGCACTGCACCAGGGTCAAGAAGGTGGTGGCGTCGTTGTAATCGGCGATCCAGCCGTGCCGGGCGATCTGGAATTCGCCATCATGGCGTTTTTTGATCAGCACCTTGAACTCCAGGTTGTCCATCTCGGTTTCCAGGCCCAGCTTGGTTTTCCACTCCGAGGCCGCAAAAATGGCCATCTTCTTGTGGTACTGGTCGGTGTTGTAAGTGAAACTGATTTTGGTGCCCGGCTTGATACCCGCTTCGGCCAGCAGCTTTTTGGCCTCGGCCACGCGCTTGTCCATGGGCCACTTGGCCCAGTCGTAGCTGGTGACGTCCGCACCGGCGATGCCTTTGATCACCACGCCGTAGGCGGGAATCTGGCCATCCGCGGTCACTTTGCTGGCCAGAACGTCGCGGTCAATCACCATGGAGAGGGCTTTGCGTACGCGCAAATCCTTCATCATGGGGTCTTTGTTATTCAAAGCGTAGAAGCGCAAGCCCAGCATGGGGCCGTTTTTGATCTCGGCGGGGTAGCTCTTTTTAAGCTGCTCGTAGGCGCCAGGGGGTAACACATAGACCATGTCAGTCTCGCCAGACTGGAACATCTTGACGTCGGCATTGCTATCTTCGATGGCCAAAAAGCTCACTTTAGTCAGCACCACTGACTTGGCATCCCAATAGCGCGAATTCTTCTCCAAGACTACCGCGCTGTTAACGCGCCATTCTTTGAGCATAAAGGCGCCGTTGCCCACCATATTGCCAGGCTTGGTCCAGTCTTTGCCGAATTTGTCTATGGTGGCTTTGTGGATGGGGGCAAACTGGGTGTTGGCCAGCAAGTCCAGCAAAAACGCCACCGGGAAGGGCGTTTTCACTTCCAGTTGATCTTTGGTCAGGGCTTTGACGCCCAGTTCGGTGACCGGTTTTTTGCCCTCGGCCACGTCCATGCCGTTCAGTATGAAAGGCGCCAGCGTGGTTGCGTATTGCGACGCGGTTTTGGGGTCCAGGTAGCGGCGCCAGCCATAGACAAAGTCCTCGGCGCTGATCGGGTCGCCGTTGGAGAACTGCGCGCCCTTGCGCAGTGTGAACACCCAGGTGGTGGGGTTGACTTGCTTCCAGGACTCGGCCACGCCAGGGACGGTCTTGCCGCTGGTGTCGGTAGCGGTTAGGCCCTCAAATAAATCGCGGGTAATTTGGTTGGCGCCGACCGATTCGGCCAGGGCCGGATCCAAGGTTTCGGGCTCGGCGCCGTTGCTGCGCACCCATTCTTGTTTGGCGGCTAAAGCTACCCCGGCAGGCACGCTGGCGGCCCCGGCGCTCTGAGCGGCGCAGGCCAGCGTAAGGAGCAAAGACAGCAGGGAGAGGGAAGGTAAAGACTTTTGCATAGCGGACACCCCGTGAGAGAAATGTGAAAGTTCATTCTAGTAGTAAGGATTGCGCCGCTGCCGTGGCCGCCGGCGCCTTTGCTAGAATCCGGCCACCCCGAGGAGCGATGCAGTTCACGCAAAGTGAATGAGGCTCGGGGTACAGGGGCCCTGACTCCTGCATGTTTCAACTGCGCTCACCCACTGATGTTTGCGGGGTGAGTCATCTTTCCCTAGCGTGCACAGTGGTTTTCAAAATGTACTTTTTGGAGCCTTTGTCATGAACGCTGTATTGAAACCTATCAAAAACCAGGACTACGAAATTGCCGACCTGAGCCTTGCGCCCTGGGGCCGCAAAGAACTCAACATTGCCCAGACCGAAATGCCCGGTCTGATGGCCATCCGCGACGAGTTTGCTAAAGCCCAGCCCCTCAAAGGCGCGCGCATTACGGGTTCGCTGCATATGACGATCCAGACCGGCGTGCTGGTCGAAACCCTGCAAGCCCTGGGCGCGCAAGTGCGCTGGGCCTCGTGCAATATCTTCTCCACCCAAGACCATGCCGCCGCAGCCCTGGTGGCCGCTGGCACCCCGGTGTTTGCCTACAAAGGCGAGTCGTTGACCGACTACTGGGACTACACCCACCGCATTTTTGAATTCGACGGCAAAAAAGGTACGTCGGGCGAAGGCCCCAATATGATCTTGGACGACGGCGGCGACGCCACGCTCTTGATGCACCTGGGCGCTAAGGTTGAGAAAAACATCAAGCTCTTGTCCAAACCCGGTAGCGAAGAAGAGGTGTGCCTTTTCAATTCGATCAAAGCCAAGCTCAAGCTGGACCCCACCTGGTACAGCCGCCGCTTGAAAAACATCATCGGCGTGACCGAAGAGACCACTACCGGCGTGCTGCGCCTCAATGAAATGGCCGCCCGTGGCGATTTGGCTTTCCGTGCCATCAACGTCAATGATTCGGTGACCAAGAGCAAGTTTGACAACCTCTACGGTTGCCGCGAGTCTTTGGTCGACGCCATCAAGCGCGCTACCGACGTGATGATCGCCGGTAAAGTGGCTCTGGTAGCTGGTTATGGCGACGTGGGCAAGGGCTCGGCCCAAGCGCTGCGTGCTCTGTCGGCCCAAGTGTGGGTGACCGAGATCGACCCCATCAACGCCTTGCAAGCCGCTATGGAAGGCTACAAAGTCGTCACCATGGAATACGCCGCCGACAAGGCCGATATTTTTGTCTCTGCCACCGGCAACAAAAACGTCATCACCTACAAGCACATGGCGGCCATGAAAGACCAGGCCATCGTCTGCAACATCGGCCACTTTGACAATGAGATCGATGTCGAATCGCTCTCCAAATGCAAGTGGGAAGAGATTAAGCCTCAGGTGGACCATGTGATTTTCCCGGCCAAAGGTAAAGCCCCTGGCAAGCGCATCATCCTGCTGGCCAAAGGCCGCTTGGTGAACCTGGGTTGCGGCACCGGCCATCCCAGCTTTGTCATGTCTTCGAGCTTTGCCAACCAGACGATCGCCCAGATCGAGCTGTTCACCAAGCCCAAGGAATACAAAAACGGCAAGGTCTATGTGTTGCCCAAGCACCTGGACGAAAAAGTGGCCCGCCTGCACCTGAAAAAAGTCGGCGCCATGCTCACCGAGCTGACCAAAGAGCAGGCCGATTACATCGGCGTGAGCAAGGCCGGCCCCTACAAAGCCGATAGCTACCGGTATTGATGCGCCACTGAATGCGCATTGACCAATTGCTGGTGCACCGCCAGCATGCCAGCACCCGTTCGCAGGCGCAGCGCCTGATTGCCGATGGGGTGTTGTGGCAGCAAGGGGACGCGTGGAAGCGGGTCCTTAAAAATGGCGACGACGTCCCCGAGGACGCGCCGATCCAGCTGCTCAATACCGCAGAGGCACGCTATGTGTCGCGCGGCGGCCTCAAGCTCGAGGCTGCCTTGGCGCAGGTGCAATTGGACGTCAGTGGCATGGCATGCCTGGATGTGGGCCAGTCCACCGGAGGCTTTACCGACTGCTTGTTGCAGCGCGGTGCGGCATCCGTTGTGGGTGTCGATGTGGGCAGCGCGCAGTTGCATCCGCAATTGCGCACCGACCCGCGCGTGCTCTGTGTGGAAAAAGTCAATGCGCGTGCTTTGACCGCCGACGATTTGCTACAAGCCTACGTAGACAGCATCGGCGAGCAAGGTGTGTTTGATAGTGGCGAGGAGCCAGACGATGAGGAAGCAGCGGTGCCCAGTTTTGCACCGGCCTTTGACCTGATCGTGGCGGACTTGTCCTTTATCTCGCAAACCCTGGTCTTGCCTGCGGTAGTCGCCCTGCTTAAGCCGGGCGGCAGTTTGCTAACTCTGGTCAAGCCGCAGTTTGAACTGCAGCCCGGCCAGGTGGGCAAAGGCGGCATCGTCAAAGACGCATCTTTGTATCTCTTTGTGGAGCAGCGCTTGCGTGAAGCCTGTGCTGCCTTAGGCCTGGTGGTCACCGCGTGGTTTGATTCGCCCATTGCAGGGGGCGATGGCAACCGCGAGTTCTTCATTTACGCCCGGCATCCGGGCCTTGACCCTTCTTCCAAATGAGAACGCCATGTTTTCTACCCCCCGGGTTCCAGTCAGTCTGGAATTCTTTCCCCCAAAGTCGGCGCAGGGCGCTGACAAACTGCGCGAGGTGCGTGCGCAACTTGCGGTTCTGAACGCGCGTTTTTGCTCTGTCACCTATGGCGCGGGCGGCTCCACCCAAGAAGGGAGCCTGCGCACCGTGGCCGAGCTGGTCCAAGAGGGCGAGGCGGCGGCGCACTTTACCTGCGTCAACGCCACCCGCGACTCGGTGCGCGAACACTTGCGCACCCTGCATGGGCTGGGCGTGCGCCGCATCCTGGCCCTGCGCGGCGATTTGCCGCCGGGCTATGTGGCCGCGCAGGCGACGGGCGATTTTGCCTATGCCAGCGACTTGGTGGCCTTTGTGCGCGCCGAGACCGGGCGTGACTTTCACATCGAAGTGGCCTGCTACCCCGAAACCCATCCGCAGGCGGCCTCGCCGCAAGACGATATGCAGGCCTTTGCCGCCAAGGTGCGCGCCGGGGCCGACTCGGCCATTACGCAGTATTTTTACAACGCGGACGCTTACTTCCGCTTTGTTGAAGAGACGGCGGCGCTGGGCTTAGATATTGCGGTGGTGCCAGGTATCTTGCCCATTGCCAACACCGGCCAGTTGCTGCGCTTTTCCGAGGCCTGCGGCGCCGAAATTCCGCGTTGGATTCGCCAGCGTTTGGAGAGTTTTGGCCAGGACCTGGCCTCGGTACAGGCTTTTGGGCTGGACGTAGTGACCGGCCTGTGCGAGCGCTTGCTCGCCGGTGGCGCGCCGGGGCTGCACTTTTATACGCTCAACCAAAGTGCTCCGACGCTGGCCATTTGCGATGCGCTGGGCCTGCGCCCGGCGCAGCAGCGGCCGGCCTGAACCCCGACGCCGAATCGCCTTACCTTAGCCGCCCGCATCGAGCGTAAAGCTGGCGTGCCGGTCTTGTTGCAAGGCCGTCACCAGTTGCGCCAGCGCCAGCGCCAGTTGCGCCTTGAGCGTAAAGGGCGGGTTGATCAGAAACACGCCGCTGGCGGGCAGGCCGGGGCGCACGGTGTCGCCCGCCGCGTCCTGCGTGAGCTTGCTGGACTTGACGGTCAGCGTGATGTCCAGCCAGCTTTTGCCCGCTTTATTGGCCAGGGTGCGCAGTTTGCGCGGCAAATCATGCGCCTCCGGGCGCGGGATGATGGGGTACCACACCAGGTAATTGCCGGTGGCAAAGCGCGCCATGGCGTCCATCATCATGCTGACGACGCGGCCATAGTCGTGCTTGATTTCGTAGCTCGGGTCGCACACCAGCAGCGCGCGCCGCGAGGGCGGGGGCAAAAACTTCTTCACCGTCTCAAAGCCGTCCTCACGCGCGATGGCGATCTGGCGGCCCGCCTCGAGCTGCGCCACATTGGCCGTCAGCGTCTTGGAGTCGGTGGGGTGCAGCTCAAAGAGCTTGAGCTTGTCGCGCCCGCGCAAATGCGGCTGGGCGATAAAAGGCGAGCCCGGATACACCTTCCACTGCCCCGGCGCATTGAAACTGGCCACCATGTCGATGTAGTCCTGCACCAAAGGCGCCCAGGGCTGGGCCGGTGTGCTGGCCACCAGCTTTAAAAAGCCCTGACTGGCCTCGGCGCTGGTTTGGGCGTAATCGCCATCGAGCCGGTACAGACCGGCCCCGGCATGGGTATCCAAAACGGTAAATGCGGTTTCCTTGAGCGCCATGTGCTTGAGCACCGCGAGCAAAACCATGTGTTTGAGCACGTCGGCGTGGTTGCCCGCGTGAAAAGCGTGTCGGTAACTGAACATGGCGGCTATGGTAACCGCCGCATCGCAACGGCTTAGCGCTTGCCCGGACAATCAAGGCCACGCTGCAAAACGCCATGACTTCTCTCCATCACGCTACCGCACGCAAGACCCGCACCGGCCTCTACGGCAGCGCGGTGGTCCTGCTATCGGCGTCGATCAGCGCCTGCCTGGCCTGGCCTGGCTTGCCCGAGCACGCGCCCTGGCTGCGCGCATTGGGCCTGTCGCTGGCCAGCGGCGCAGTGGCCACGGGTTTGGCTTTGGCGGCATGCGCCGCCTTGCTGTCCGCGATGCCGATGGGCATGCCGGTGCGGGCTTGGCCGCGTCTGCTACCTGCCTTTCTGGCATTGCCGCACATGGCATTTGCGCTGGGGGTGCTGCTATTGCTTAGTCCCTCGGGCGTTTTGGTGCGCTGGGTATTTGCGCTCTTGGCCCCGCTGCAAGCGCTGCTGCCCTGGCCGCTGGATGCGCCGCCTGCCTGGCAAAGCACCCAAGACCCCTGGGGCCTGGGCTTGGTGCTGGTGCTGGTGTGCAAAGAGACGCCTTTTTTGCTCTGGTGCGCCTTGGCGCAGTGGCAGCGCCCCGACCTGGCGCTGCGTTGGCACCGCGAAATGGCGTTGGCCCGCACCTGGGGCTATTCAGAACGCAGTGCCTGGTGGCGCGTGGTCTGGCCCCAGCTTTTGCCGCGATTGGCCGGGCCGCTGCTGGCGGTGGGTATGTACAGCGTGTCGGTGGTCGATGTGGCCTGGATCATCGGCCCTGGCGCGCCGCCCACCCTGGCCGTGCTGGCCTGGCAGTGGCTGCAAGATGCCGACCCGGCGCGGCGCGCGCAAGGTCTGGCCGCTATGGCCATTTTGGCCGCGTGCACTGCTGTGTTGGCCGTGGTGGTTTACGCCGCCTACCAAGGCTGGCTGCGTTTGGGGGGCCGCAGGCGCTGGAGTGGAGGCCCGCCCGCCATGGCCTCGTTTGCACCCATGGCGCCGAACGCGCTGGCGCTGCGCTGGCGACCTCGCGTGGCTTACCGCGCGTTGCCTGTCATGTACCTGGTTGTTGCGGCGGCGCTGACCTTTAGCAGCGTCGCAGGGACCTGGCCTTTTCCGGCGGTATGGCCGCAGCAATGGACGCTGCAGGCCTGGCAGTCGGCAGCGGGCAGCAGTTCGGCGCTGGGGACCACGCTGTGGCTGGCCAGCACCAGTGCGCTCAGCGCCCTGGTGCTGGCTGTGTTGCTGCTCGAGGCCCTGCCGCGGCGCTTTCACGCCGCGCTGATGGGCTTGGCATTGGGCCCGCTGTTATTGCCCGCGCTGGTCTGGGCCTGGTTGCTGCAAAGCGGGGCGCTGGCCTTGGGCGTGGACGGCAGCGTCAGCGGCCTGTGGCTGGCGCACACCCTGACCGTCTGGCCCTACGTGCTGCTCAGCCTGCAAGCGCCTTATGCCGCCGTGGATGGGCGCCTGGCGGCGGTGGCCGCCAGCTTGGGCCGCAGCCGCTGGGCCTATCTCTGGCAGGTGCAACTGCCCTTGCTGCGCGGGGCACTGGCCGGCGCGGGGGCGATTGGCTTTGCCGTCAGCGTGGCGCAGTTTTTACCCACTTTATTTGTCGGCGGCGGACGCTTTAGCACCGTCAGCACCGAGGCGCTGGCCCTGTCCTCGGGCGGGCAGCGTTCGCTGCTTGCCGCTTACGCGCTGCTGCAATGGGTCTTGCCCGCGTGCGCGTTTGCCCTGGCCTGGTGGCTGGGGCGGGCGCGTCGCTTTGCGCAGCCCAGCGTGTCGACCTCGCTGCATTAGCATGCGCCCGCCCATGACAGATACCGCCACCGCCGCTCCCCCTGTATTGCAGCTGCAGCTGCGCCTGTTGCGCGCGCCCTCGGGCGTATTGCTGCAGGACTTTGCCTTGGCACTGCCCGCAGGCGCCATCCACACGGTGATGGGCCCCAGCGGGTCGGGCAAATCCAGCCTTTTGGCCGCGCTGTGCGGCACGCTCGAGCCAGGCATCAGGTTTGAGGGCCAGGTGGGGGTAGACGGCATGCGTGTGGACGCCTGGCCCATCCAGCGCCGGCGCATCGGCCTGCTGTTGCAAGACGACTTGCTGTTTGCGCACATGACGGTGCGCGAAAACCTCTTGTTCGCGGTGCCCGCCGGCCCCCAAGCGCAGCGTACGCAGGCGGTGCAGCTGGCTTTGGACGAGGTCGAGCTGCTGCCCTGGGCCGACGCCGACCCGGCCACCCTCTCGGGTGGCCAGCGCGCCCGGGCCGCTTTGGCGCGGGCCTTGCTAGCGCAGCCGCGCGTTTTGCTGCTCGATGAACCTTTTTCCAAGCTCGACGCGCCACTGCGCCAGCGCATGCGCGACCTGGTCTGGGGCGCGGTGCGCCGCCGGGGCCTGGCGGCAGTGCTGGTTACCCACGATGTGGCTGACATGGCCGATGCGCAGCGCCTGAGCATGCTGGGCGCGCCGCAGGCGTAATTTGGCGGCGCTGCGCCACTGCGGTGTCACGGTGCGCAGCGACAATGCCGCCATGTTGGACCGCTTTGCTATTCCCTTGCTGCGCCCGGCGCTCAACGCGCTGGCCGGGCCTTTGGTGCGCCAAGGTGTGTCGGCCAATGCCATCACCTGGCTGGGTTTTGGACTGGGCGTACTGGCCGCATCTTGTGTGGCCTTGCAGGCTTTTGGTCTGGCCTTGGCCCTCTTGCTGGCTTCGCGCCTGTGTGATGCGCTCGATGGCGCTGTGGCCCGCGCCACCCAGACCACAGCGGCGGGTGCATTTTTGGATATCGCCTTGGACTTTGTGTTTTATGCGCTGATGGTGCTGGGTTTTGCCCTGGCCGACCCGGCCCGCAATGCGCTGCCCGCTGCCGTGCTCTTGACCGCTTTTGTGGGCACGGGCAGCAGCTTTTTGGCGTTTGCGGTAATGGCGGCGCAGCGCGGGCTGCACAGTGCGCAGTATCCGCAAAAATCTTTTTATTTTCTGGGCGGCCTGACCGAGGCCACCGAAACGCTGGCCGTGCTGGCGGCGATGTGCATCTGGCCAGCGCACTTTGTGCCCCTGGCCTGGGGTTTTGCCGCCTTGTGCGCCATCACGTGGGTCAGCCGCATCGCGGCGGGCTGGCGTTTACTGGGCGAACCCGCCCCCGGGCCAGAGGCCACGCATGAATAGCAAGCGCGCCTGGCGCCTGGCCTTGACGCTGATGTTCGGGCTGGCCCTGCTCGGCGCCTGGAAGGGGCAGGATTGGCTGGGTCTGGAGCGCGTACAAGCGCTCTACCACGACCTACAGGCCTGGCACGCGCAGGCGCCTTGGACGGTGCGCGGTGCCTACTTTGCCCTCTATGTGCTGCTGGCCAGTGCGGCGGTTCCGGGCATTGTGGTGCTGACACTGGCTGGTGGCGCCGTGCTGGGCTGGGGCTGGGCGCTGCTGCTGGTGTCTTTTGCCTCTAGCCTTGGCGCCACCTTGACCATGCTTTTGGTACGCCATGTGTTTGCGGATGCGCTGCGTGCGCGCATGGGCCCGCGTGTGCGCAGCCTGGCGCGCGGCTTTGAGCGCGAGGGCACCTACTACTTGATCAGCTTGCGATTGATTCCGCTGGTGCCTTTTGGTCTCATCAATCTGGTGATGGGCCTAACGCGCATGCCGGTGCGCCGCTTTTACGCGCTTACGCAATGCGGCATGTTGCCGGCCACCTTGATTTATGTGCAGGCGGGCACGCAGTTGGCGGCTTTGCGCTCGGTCAGTGAGGTGCTGCAGCCTGCCGTTCTGGTAGCCTTGCTGTCCTTGGCCACTGCTTTGGCGGTGCTGCCCCTGCTGGCCCGCCGCGGCCTGCGCTGGCTGCAGCAGCGCCGGGCCTTGGCGCCTTGGAAGCGCCCCCGGCGCTTTGACTACAACCTGGTGGTGATAGGCGCTGGCGCGGGCGGTCTGGTGTCGGCCTATGTGGCTGCGCACGCCGGGGCGCGGGTGGCGTTGGTGGAGTCGGGCGCGATGGGCGGCGATTGCCTGAACCATGGCTGCGTCCCCAGCAAAGCGCTGATTCAGAGCGCGCGCGTGGCCCACCAAGCGCGCCAGGCCCAGGGCTACGGCGTGCATGCCGGCGCCGTGCAGGTCGACTTTGCCGCCGTGATGGCGCGCGTGCGCAGCGTGATCGCCGCCATCGCCCCCAAAGACAGCGCGCAACGCTACCAGGCCATGGGCGTAGACGTGCTGCAGGCGCGCGCGTTGTTGCTGGACCCATGGACCGTGCAACTGCAGCGCCCGGGGCAGGCGCCTACGCACATCAGCGCTCGGCGCATTGTGCTGGCCACCGGCGCGCGGCCTGTGGTGCCCGATATTCCCGGCATGCAAGGCAGCGGCTATGTCACCAGCGATACCTTGTGGGACTATTTGAATGGCTGCGCCCAGGTGCCTGCGCGCGTGGCGGTGCTGGGCGGCGGGCCTGTGGGCTGCGAGCTGGCCCAAGCCTTGGCGCGCCTGGGCGCCCAGGTGGCCTTGGTCGAGGCCGGTGCGCAGCTGTTGGCGCGCGAGGATGCCGATGTCAGCGCCTTGGTGCAGCAGGCCTTGGCGCAAGACGGCGTGCACATCCACCTCGCCACGCGCGCTGTGGCTTGCGTGCCGGGTGACGGGTCGCAAAACCCCAAAACACTGCAAGTGCAGGGGCCGCAGGGTACAGCGGCCTTGCCTTTTGATTTGCTG
>Ga0209084_1000514_pt1 | contig 36414 bp, 49 predicted proteins | sample C_130820_MF_Meta_FD_187309 | JGI IMG/M metagenome (GOLD analysis project Ga0209084, IMG submission 187309) | Freshwater microbial communities from Lake Croche, Canada to study carbon cycling - C_130820_MF_MetaG (SPAdes) (version 2) | ecosystem: Environmental > Aquatic > Freshwater > Lake... | reverse complement strand
GTGGGTGTAGTTTTGTTCGCCACTATCCAGCCCTTCAACGTAGCTTACGCCACTTACTGCCATTACTTACCCCAGCTTTGCACGTAGCGTATCAAGAGCCTTTTCAGCAGCAGCTTTGCGCTTCTCAAGGTCCATGATTTCAGACTCCATAACCTTGACCGCCGTAGCATGTTCTGCCTGCGCCGCCGAGGTGTCCGCTGCAATCTGAACACCCACTTTAGCCAGCACTGCTGCGCTTTCGGTGATCTGAGTTTCGATAGCGGCTAACCGTTCTTTAGCTGAAGCGTCCGCAGTTCTGGCTGCTTCTGCTGCCGCTTGCTTGGCTGCGTCAATCTCAACAGCAACCGCTGCCTTCTGGCTACTTACCTCGACCAACTCGGCATTCAGGGTTACAAGCCGTTTGTCGGCCTCTTCATACGCTGCGTCGATTGCCGCCGTAGCTTTGGTCAACTCAAGCCGCTTTGCCGCAAGGCCGCGCTCTAGGTCAGCTTGCTGCTCGGCCATGTTGATAACGTCTGGGATAACGTCAATGACTGGACCCCATGTCGCTTGGAAACGGCGCAGTGCGCCAATGTCAATAGTCATGTTATCTCCCCGGCATTCCAGCTTGAACAACCGTAAGGGTGGCCGTGCCACTCACCCAAATAGTAATGTTCAACCTAGTTGCAGTAACAGGATAGGCATAGTTGCCGTCCGAAGATGCAGTCTTTGTGACTAGCGTGGCGTGGCTAAACCATGTCGCAGTAGCCGGGTCAAAGTTCTTTGCAAACACATCGTCAAAGGTGTGCTGCACCGTGTATGTCAGCGAAGCTCCTGCTGACAAAACTACGGCTAGACCCACATTGAAAGGGTCTGAGTAGGTGTCAAGTGGGATAGTCGCAGAAGCTGTCGCCGACCCCACAGTAACTCGTATTGGCCGCATGTTAGCCCCTAATTAAGCAGAAACAGGGACCGAAGTTCCGTCAGAGTTTCGCACGATGTAACTGATTTCCAGTATCCCAGCGCCTGTGGTGCCGCCACCGTTGGTTTGCGTAAAGGAAACAATTGCGTCGGACGTTCCGACGTTAGCAACCAGACTTGGGTTGGACGTACCCAAAGTAAAACCACCGCGCCCGGTAGTTCCTGCGGTAGTACCAGCGGGGGCCGTTGTGCTGTTGATAGCCGTGCCGTTCACAAAAAATGCAAACGTAGGTGCCGTGGTGGTGTACGCCGTTGTCGTCAAGAACTGAATCGACTGAATGGTCGAACCGGCGGGGATACACGCCAACACAGTCTGGGCAGTTGTATCGGCGTAGGCAACCGTTTTGAACTGGATTGAGTGCGTAGCACCGATATTGCGGATCAAACCAGCAGTGGTGCCGGTGGTGTCTTTAACGGTGCCGAGCAGCCAAGGGCCGAGGTGAGTAGCGATTCCCATGATTTGTCCTTACATACAAGATAAGCGCATCAATCGGTATGTCGTCTGCCGGGACAGTTCGATGCACCGGAAAGCCCGGAGTAGTTGCAATATATCACGTTTAATATTTACACGCAATAAAAAAGGCTCCCGAAGGAGCCTTTCAAGTAAGCGGCGAGGAACCCCCCACCCTAACTCACTTTAGGACGAACCGGGTGAACCGTAAACGCCTAGCGGATCAGAGACACCGAAGCTGTAACGCTCACGGGCTTTGTAACGCTGGTTGCCAGTATCAAAGTCGCCATCCATTGACGTAGCCAAAGGAGTACGTACAAAGTGCTTCAGGCCGTTTGGAACATCGGTCGTCAAGAACCAGCCGTTCACATCGGTCAAGAAGTGATTGACGGTATAACCTTCGGGGATTGAGCCATTGTTTTTAATGGCATTGATATCGTTGTCGGTAGTGCCAACACGCAGGCTGGTTTCCAACAAACGAGTAGCAACGAACATCAAAGCTGGAGGAATGATTAGTTTCTTCGGCTTTGCGGCGATCAGCAGACCGCGCTCATCAGTCCATGCAGCGATACCAATCACAGCATTTTCCAAAGAGGTTTCGTTTAGGTCAACACCCACTGATGGACGGTTAGCATTAACGCCACCGTTAACCAAAGGGTGAACTGTCGAGAACAAGGAAACGCCGTCACCATAGGTGTAGTTAGTGGCAAAACCGTTGTTCAAGATAGCAGCAGCTTTTACCTGTTTGGTATAAGCCATGCCACGGGCGAGGGACTTGGTGTACCGTGCCGAGAGACTATCGTACAGATTGTCTTCCATTGCCTCTTCGGTAATGGAGAAACCCATTGCGATGGTTTCATGGTTGTACCGTGCCGTCCATGCCTCTTGAGCATTGTCATACGCGATGGCTTGGCCCTCGTTTTTGACTGGTGCGGCAGAGAAACCGGACAGTTTTGTTTCCTCTTCAAAGGAACGCTCAGACGACTCGACTTCATAAATTTCTTTATGTTCTTCGCCGTACCGTGCGTATTCCATGCCAAAAAGGGCATTAAGACCGGGGAGCAACTCTTTAAGTAGCTGTGCGCGAGAAATAGTCATGATCTAGCTCCTTTATTAGGCGGTAACGCTGCTGTAGTAGCCGTGCGTCAAAACGTTGAGTTTCACCAAGATTTCTTGGTACTGAGTGAACACCATCGTTGCCGATGCACCAATTGTTGCCAACGGAGCTTGATCCAACACAATTGAAGTAGTGTTGTTGGCAGCAATAGCAGTCTTCACAAAGGAGCCAGTTTCCACGGCAGAACCGTTAGTCGCCAGCCAGCTAACGTCAGTACCTACCGGAACGGCAAAAGTAACGTTAGCAGAAGCGGTGATGGTCGCAGTAGCAATGCTGGAGTACGTTGCCGTGCCCAAGACAATGGCGGTATCACGCAGAACGTCTACACAACGAACCGGGAGGATCGTGGTGACAGGCGTAGCCGTGGGGGCCAAAACAGCATTGGTAGAGTTGCCGGTGTTGACGTTGCCAGTCGAGTTGTCAATCATTGACAAATTCGTACCAACCATAGCCAAAGCGCCCGAAGCCACAACAGTGGTAGCAGAGCAAACCGTTGCCCGGAAAACAGTATCTGGATCATCACAAACGATTGCCGTAATATCACCAGCCAAAGTATTCGCGGGGTAATACTGCGAATAAACACGCTGCTTGGTAGCAGGGTTAGTGTAGTAGCAGCCGAGAAACACGCCAGTTACAGCATTAGAGGCAGTGGTAGCACCAATGGCAGCACGGTTAATAAAACCGCGAGTCAGAACAACAAAGTCACCAAAGAAAATGTTGGACGCATAGTTGTAAACAATAGGCAAATTCCGGGTAGACCCAGAAAAAACCTGACCTCCGACCAAGTTGATCGGTACTAGTCCGTAGGGGGACGAAACCGTGGGGTAAGCCATAAAAGACTCCTAAATTTAAGTACCTTTACCAAAAACAACCTTTGTACTTCGCTCTTTGAATAGCGGCATACGAGGATCATTTTCGCGCATGTAGGTGTTATCTACTGAGGCCATCTGATTATCCGCTTGTTGGCGGTAATAAGCATCACGCTGCTCAATAAACTCCACAGGTGTTTTGCATAACATCAGACCACCCACAATGATGCTGTCGGAGAATTGACTTGAGTCTTTCCCAAACACATGCACTTCAGGATGTTGCGATGCTTTTACAGGTTCCCAGCCTTCACGGAATTTGGAAGAAATGTTCATGGGGTCATCAACGTTTAACGTGCTTAACCGAATCCATCGAAAGGCGTAGCCCGGTTCCGGCGCAGGATCAGGCAATAGCTGAGGCGGCTTCCACGAAAGTGGACGCTCCATCATTTGGCGAGTTTCGGCGGGACGAGCCTCAGTCGCACGGGATTCATTTTCACGAGTTGTACGGGGACCATTCATTTTAATTTCCTCATTTCTTCAGCAACCTTACGGGCATAGAGTTCCAAAGGAACACCAAGCCTTTTGGCGATATTCACTTGTGTTTGCGTAAGAACGACCTTTCGGGGCGCAGTGCTTCGCGTGGCCGGTGCAACCACATTCTGTTTATTGGTGCGCTGAGTAGGAGCATCAGCGGTTTCCTCTGAGTCGAATTTCTCTGGAAACACTTGTCGCACACGAGAGTTTACTTTTTCGTAATACTCGTCTGATTGTGGATCAACTCCTGACTTAACCAACTTATTGTGTAGGCCAAGTGCAAAGCTGGTCATTTCATCATCAGAGCCAAACCAGTCATTTTCTCGCTGCCATGCTGCTGCCTTTTGATCAGTAGTAGCATGTTGTGGTGTTTGTACCACAGGTTTATCTTCTTGTAAAGGAGCTGGTTTAAAGTTATTTACTCTTTCAGCCTTGATCTTTACTGAGGTCATTTTCTCCTGCGCGGCAACTAACGCATCGGAATCACCTGATTCGTAAGCTGCTTTATATTCGCGCTTAACCTCTTCCAGTTCATTAGCCACGACTTTCTTGGCTTGCTCAAGTAGTGCTTGTTGCCCTTGGTTCAGGGAACCTTTCAGTTTGCGGTTCTCTTCCGCAATAGCTTGAGCGGCATGAACGGCCTCTTCGCGCTCTCGCAGCGCAGCTTCTTTTGCCCTGCGTTCTTCGTGGTAGCCCTTGGTAAAGTGCTTGATCCGCTTCTTGGCACTCTCGGAGTACGCCTCAAGCTCTTCGTCAGTAGGGTCTACCGGCGCTTCAGTCATTGGTTTACGGTTGCGATCTGCGGCGGGGGTATCGTCGATAATCTCAACTTCAGGCTCAGGAGTTACAACGCGACCACCTTCACGGGGGTTCTTTGCCTCTACTTCGTCTGGAAACTCAAACGTGGTTTTTTCAATTTCAGCCATGATTACTCCTTAAACGCGCTGGACGCCACGGGGGTCATCAATAGTTGCTTCAACAGAGTCATCATTAATGAGTCTGAATTCGCGCCCGTGGATTTTCATTCGCGTTCCAGAGTTAGGACGAACAATTACAAAATCACCGACTTCGCACGATGGCCCAGAAGGGAATCGCTTTTCGTCTTTAAACGCATCAGGACCAATCTTCATCACAAATAGCACGGGGGATAGAAGCTCCTCGTACATCATTGTCTGTCCTGCTTTAATTAACCCGCCCTCATACTCTTCCTTGGCTTCAGGCAACATACACAGCAAGTGATATGTCTTAGGCTCAGGAATTTGGCTGGCTTTATCCTCTGAAGTTTTGCCAAGCACCCCCGAAAGGTCCACGGCTTTTACATCAAATTCAGTCATCTTGAGATTTCTCCAATTTTCGTCGCAGGTCTTCTAGCTCGGTTTTTGCAAGGTTTAGACCGTGGATAACCCCGCAAATTCTTTGGTACTCACCAAAGTCCTTACAGTTACCGCGAGTTAATGCGGTAACGTAGTGTTGCTCATGCTCGTTGAACTTTTTCTCAATTAGGTCGAGTTCAGTCATTTTTATTTTCCAATGGGAGCATAGTTAAATGATCTACCTTTGCGTGTTTACTCCAGACCCTTATATAGTTACATACGGGTCGATCTGGACATGTTTTGCACGAATGATTTTTTGGGCTGGTGTTGGTTGAATGGGAGCGATGGTAGTACAACACATATGGCACCCGCATAAATTTATGCTTTTCTGCAATCTGCATAAATAAATCGCCGTCTTCACAGCCGCCAGTTAACTCTGTGTTGTAACCTTTGGTTGTATCAAATATGGATTTTCGATATACCCCAAATGGACGCCAGCCAAAATATGCCAAATTTGGTTGGTAATCAGTCATTAAATCATATGCAGTAATTTTTCCTTCAGCATTAATACCTGATTTATCCGAATACATTAATGCAATATCTGGATGTTTGTTCATGGCGTTAACCATATACTCAATGGCATATGGATATAACATGTCATCCGAATCTAAATGACCAATTAGTTCTCCACTTATTAGCATAGAAGCCGCCGCCCTATTCTTTGGCGTCATTAAGTTTTTGGCATTTTGTGTTACTTTAATACGACCATCTGATTTAGCAAGGGCTTGTGCAAGTTCCCATGTTCCATCTGTAGAGCAATCATCGTTAATGATTAACTCCCAATTTTTGTAAGTTTGATTTTTTACGCTATCAATGGCCGCTTTAATAAACTGCACATTGTTGTAGCAAATCATCATTACCGAAAACAAAGGTTCAGTCATTTTTTTAGTGGTTTGTTAGCTTGCAGCATTTTTAAATGTGCTTGCTGTTGTTGATGTTGGAGCTTTTGTTGATGGACCTGACCACCATGAGCCATGCCTTGAGCATGTTGTTGCTGACCTTGCTGTAACTCTTGAGCGTGTTTCTGCTGCATCATTTGCATTTGAGCTTGCTGTTGGGCCATCTCTTGCTGGTGACGAGCGGCAATCATTTCTGGAGTTTCGCCGTTCTTCATGGCTAACTCATCTTTCTTAAGCTCCAGTTCTGCCTGTTTTATAGCTAAGTCGCCATCGACCTTCTTGGCTTTAGTTTGAGCTTCTTGAGTCTTGATCTGCAACTCAGCTTGTTGAATCTGAACAAGCGGGTCTTGTGCAGCCTGTTGAGCTTGCTGTTGTTGAGCTTGACCTTTGCTCTGAGCCAGAACCTGTGCTGCTGCTTGAGCCACGATCTTGGACAACTGAACTTCCACCTCTGGAGGTAAGTCTTCATTAGGCGGAGGCATGGGTACGCCAAGCTGCTCTTCAACTTTCTTCCGATAGGCAAACGCCAAATGCTCAGATACGTGAGCCATGATTTCAGCTTGCATCTTGGCCGCTTGTGGGCTTTGACCAATTTGAGCCATCAATAGCGGGTCTTGCATCATTGATGTATGTACAGCAATGTGAGCATCGTGGTCCTGAACCATAAACGCTTTGGTTGGTTTGCCAGTAAGGAAAGCCATGTTCTCGGATACTGGATCACGGGGCTTCATGTCGTCTTCGATTGGCACTAGCTTCTCGGCGTTCTTAATTCCAAGAACTTCCAACATCTGCCGGTGCAACTGAGGTAGGTCGTAAATCTGTGGTGCGCCTTGGGCTAACTGGATAGCAGCTTGATACTGCATAACCCGTTGAGCCATTGTGGAACTGTTGGGATCACTGACAGGGATGACCTCAACCATGTCGTAGTCGGACTGTTTAGCTTTCCGATCTGCCCCATTGGGGTCATATTCATACTCATCCGGGGCATTGTCCCGAATAATTGCTGCCAGAAGTTTAAACTCCTGTTTCATTGACGCATGAACCCGCGCTTGAACGGCGCTCATGGTTTTTAGCGTTCTTTCCAGCAGAGCAAGGGTAGTCCCAACAGGTGCATTAGCACTCATGTCGCTGATATTCATATCAGAGATGGAACCTAATCTACGGGCTTCGTCAGTAATCTGATTAAGAAGAGCCAGCAGGGTTTGGCTTGGCTCTTTATAAGGCAGAGCCATGATGTTGTCTCGTACCGTACCAGAGGCAACGTCAACATCTCGGAATTCGCCCGGAGCAATGGGGGTATCGTCACCCTTAATCCGCAATCCCTTGGTTTTTAGACCACCGGGCAGGTTAGATAGCGTACCTGCATCTACCAATTGGCGAATCAGAGAGGTTCCTGCCCTAGCGTAGCCACCAATAAGGTTAATCAGACCAAATCCATAGGGGCCAAAGCCGGGAATGTACGTGTATTGGACAAAATGCTGCCGACGAATGTACTTTTCGTCCTCTTCTTCCCAGTTTCTACGGATTGCAAGGACTTCGCTGGTCCCTCTTTCAATAGTAACTACATAAGGGAGAGCAATTCCATCTTCATCTTCGTAACCGGGCATGTCCCAATCAACGTGAATCTCTAATAGCTGATACCTATCGTCATCGGTAACGCTATAGCCTTGCTCTTCTGCCTTTTTCTTCTCAACGTCAGTCGAAATATGCACTGGTTCACCCAATTCCACATCCCTGTAGAACTTAGCTACCTGTAATTTGCGTACTTCGTTCTCCGTTTTACGCATTACATGGGTAACACGCTCGGAAGTTTGGGCACTGGAAGCCCCGTAAGGAATAATAATTTCCTCTGCCGGGATAAAAATGGCTACTTGTCTTCCAAAACTTGGATCAAAGTACACCTTTTTAAAGGCAGCACCAGATAGACCCAAGTTAAACAGCAACCGCTCATGCTCCGGGCGGTACTCTGGCATCTTCTCAAGAATCTGGTAGTTCATGTCATCTCTGACACGGCCAGCAGCCTCTTCTTTTAGCTTATCAATAGCTCCAATGATCTGCGTCTTAACTGGACCTTGCGCCGGGAAAGTCTCGGTAACCATCTCCGCTTGGAAACGAATGGCAGCTTCTGTAAGAACTGTAGAGTAAACCCCGCAGGCTCCAGACCAAGGCTCAGTACGTTCGTCGTACTTCATCCCAAGCACTTCTAATCCCTTGACATAAGCCTCTACCCACTCTTTACGGGCAGAAATATCAGCGTCTACCAAACTTAAAAGCTCTGACGAAAGACTTGTCAGGTCACTTTCATCCATTAGCTCTGCTAAGTTTTCTCCAAATCCCTCACCAAGCTCTGCGTCAGGGATTAACGTGATTTCCACACTGCCATCTGACATCGTTACCATTTCTGGATCAACTACCTCAATCTCCAGTCCTTGGTCAAAATCATCTGGAACTATGGAATCCAGCCCCAGCGGGGCTTGGTTAAGAGCCTTGTCGATATTCGTAGCCATAGCAATCCTTAGTAATAAGTAATCCGACGTTTAAACGTTCTAGGCTCGTCTTTCTCATCGGATTCAATCTGAATAAACCCACCTTGCCTGAACCGCATTAACGCTTGGCTACTGGAATCAACCAAGTCATCATGGTCACCGTTGGGAAATGAAGCAAGCTCATCCATTACTTCTTCTGCCCATCTGGTTTCAGGGCACCAGACAATTCCTGATGCAAACAAGTCTGATATAGAGTTTACACGGCTTACCTTGTCATTACCCTTTCCGGGTGTGTACTCAGACATGGGTATACCCATTTTCCGTAGCTCGTAGATTAACGGCGCTCCGGTAGCTCTCTTCTCCACGATTAACGTGTCGGGGTTCCATTCTTGATACATCTCCAAAGCTTTTTTCTTTAGCTCTGGGAACTCCATGCGGTCTTTAAACGCATCCAACAGGATAATGTTTGTCCTTGCGTCACCATGTTCATTGGGGTAGTTAAACACACCCCATGTTGTACAAGCTGAATAGTCTGCCCTGTTGTTCTTCTCAAAGGCTGTATCCCATGACTGAATCACATACTCACAATCAGGTGGTTCTTTGGAACTCCACATCTTCCACTGATCCCTCTTAATGATTGCTCCCTCATTAGAGGTGGGATTCTGTTGGTACTGAGCTTCCCATTTAGCTACGGGAAGTTCTGCCTTAAGAGCTTCCAAAGCCTCCTTAGACCAAAACCCCGGCCAGAGAGGAGTACCAGAAGGAAGAATGGCAGGGAAGTCAATCACCTCCCACTGATCCACTCCGTCCTTTGCGGTGTTCTTAAGAATCTGCCCCGTTAAGTCTCTCTTTGACCAACGGGTCATCACAATAATAATTGCCCCGCCGGGCTGTAAACGCTGCCTTGGTCCAGAGGTGTACCACTCATACACATTGTCAAACACCGCCGGGTTATTCTGTTTAGCTTCCTGCTCCGAATGAGGATCATCAATGATCAAAAGATCAGCACCCTTACCAGTCACTGCTCCACCTACACCAATAGCAAAGTAATCACCACCCTTATTAGTGTTCCACCTACCTGCGGCTTTGGAGTCAGTGGACAGCTTAGTATCAAAAATCTTTGAGTACTGCTCAGAGCTAACTAAATTCCTAACCTTGCGTCCAAACCCAGTAGACAGTTCTGCCGTGTGAGCAGTCTGGATGATCTTCTTCTCAGGGTACTTACCTAAGAACCAAGAAGGAAGCAACCAAGAGGCAAACTCTGACTTAGTGTGCCTTGGTGGCATGTTGATGATCAGTCTCTTTAAACTCCCTGATGCCACTCGTTCAAAAGCATCTGCCATCATCTGATGATGCTTACCTGAGATAAAGATAGGCCACATCTGGTTTACAAAGAACAAGAATGACTCCCTGCACCTTTCCACTCGGTCCATCTCCAACAAAGCAGTGATCTTCTTCCTTTCAGCATCTGGAGCCTTATCCACCATGCTTAAGTAATCAGCAATCTCTTTTCTTGTCAGTAACGTCATAAGCTAGTTATTGCCTTCACAGATTGATCTACCAGCTTTACCGAATGAAACTTATAAGCCTTTACCGTGATAAATCCATCATCCTTTAAACGATGAACAATCCTATGGATGTTGGACTTTGACCTTAACCCAAGGCTCTTAGCTATTACTTCATAGCTAGGAGATACACCATGCATCCTTGTGTAAACCTTAATGAACTCCAGCACTAACGTCCTTTTCTTGGTCATGTTTACATTATATAAGAACGTTCGTACTTTGTGTTTAAATTTTTATATAGGGGGGGTGGTTTTAGTTTTGGAAGATGATGGGGGTACTTGGGAGGAACATATTCCCATGAGTGGATTAGAGCGTAATGTGCGGAGGGGTCGTCAAGCGCATACAAGGGGTCTCCCCCACTGGGTGGGGTCTCTGCTGTGCCGTTTACACCTTTCCATTGATGAGCTTGAGATGCCCAGCTAGTTCTCTCTTGAGTTGTGCTGCACTAGGCGCAGGTGATGCATCAATCACTTGCTCCCTGAAGAGACCTGCTGATCGTGCCATCATCTCGAGTGCCTTGAGTCGAGACCCTTCTTGCTTGGCGGTCTTGCTCATTGCAAGTAGCTGCCTCATCACATATCTCTTGGTGGCCGCTGCATCATCTGCCAACAACTCCACTGTTTCGCTCCATGCTTCTTCAAGCATCTGGCTGATCACGGGGTGCTTCATTAACTTTGCCGCTGCCGCTGAGACTGAATGGTCTGCTGATCTGTCATCGGGATACGCTGACCTGTAGGCTGCACGTTGACTCTGACCTTCCACGATGGCTCTGACGAATGCAAGCTGTTTGCTTGTTAGTGGTCTCTGCCTTATTGATCTCACTCTAGGTGCATCTGCGTCACAAGCCAACCGCTCCGCTTCGCTCATTACCGGGCCGTCACCATCATCGTCGCCGTCTTGCGGTGCCAACATAGGATGAGTGTCGTCAATCTCATCGATGGCAGTCTGCAAGTCTCTTAGGTAATCACTTCGACTGGTCTTCTCATTGGTCATGGTCTGGTCCTAAGTTAGTCAGTGTTCACTTACTGTATGTTTAAACAGTACTGTTCTCATTGCCTGATTGTACACAAGCTATCCACAGGCTGTTGATAACTTCTTCGGTTATCCACAGGAAGTTATCCACAGGTTTAGTTATCCACACCTCAAAGCAAAGTTATCCCCACAAAAAGTGGTCAAAAAGGCCATAGTTATCCACAAAATCAGGGTAAACCCTATGGCACCGGGAAGGCACCTAATCGGGCCGTGGCTGCGTTTAAATATTTTCAGGCTACCCTGCCCTTAGTTACCTTCTGATCGTCGATCCTGAGCCGTTCTGAGCGTTTTCACCATTTTGGTGCATGACCCTTTTTTTGGCACTTGGCACGGTCCATGCTACGCGCACGTAGGCGCATTCGCGAATCTCTTTTTGATGACCGTTGACCATCTCTAATCAATACCCTTTAACTTCAGTCAAGTAAATAGTGCTCTGTTTACAGGACCACTATTGATAGTGTGCTAGTATTCGGTTACTGCGATTTTGCAGTGATTGGAGAATCAGATGAACAGAGAAGACTGGTTGACTACCGCAGCCCTTGAGGCTGCACCCCTGCTAGAGATGGCAGGGCATCCCCTCCCGAGGGTCCGCATCACTTGCGGTTTCCCCTCAACGTTCAGGCGCTCTGGCACTCTGGGTGAGTGCTGGTCTGACAAAGCATCAGGCGACGGGACATTTGAGATACTCATCTCTCCAACTGTCGCTGACAGTGCCCATGTATTCGCAGTCCTGCTGATGCAACTGTGCAACGCCAGCAAGGCCAACCCGCTCGGTCTCGGTCTTGATGCTGACGGTGCGCTCTCTGATGGCCGCTGGCTGGACCTGATCAATGAAATGGGGGCATACCCTCACTCAGCATTGACTGTGGGCGAGAAGCCTGTACAGACCACTAGGATGCTCAAAGCTACCTGCCCTGCCTGTAAGTATCACGTTCGACTGACGGCCAAATGGGCGCGGGTTGGAATGCCTCTCTGCCCGGTCCACAATGTAAACATGGTGCTGGAGGTGGCAGCATGAGCGCCCGTCTGCCGGGGCTGCTGGCCCTGCCCACAAATATGCTCATTGAGGCCGTCAAGGCCGTCGGTGGCGCTCCTAGGGGCACTAAGGCGCTGGACGCTGCGGTGCTGGACTCGCACGGCTGGACTGCTGACAAGGTCCGCGCTGCCTGCTCTGGCGGGGCTGCTGCTGGAGCGGCATCTGCCACTGCTGATCATGCCCAGCGTCAAGCGGCTGCTGCTGCCACTGATGCCACTCTGGCGAAGGGCTGGGCGGAAGGCGCACTGCGCGAGACCACTAAACTGTCAGACCACATCAGCCGTCTTGCGATTGACCTGACATCTGCAATAGCTGCTGCTGGGGCAGTGGCATCACGCGCTGAGACCGCCGCTCTTGCTGCCCAGCGTAGACCCGCTGTCGACCCTGCTGATGTCTCTGCTGCCGTGGCCGTGGCGGTGGCTGCTGCGATCAGGCCAATCAACGATGCACTGGCCGGGGCGACTGACTCGGTCAAGGCTCAGGTGATGACCGTGATTGCTGCGCCTGTAGGCACTGAGACCTGCCAATATGCCTTTGATGTACCCGTGACAGACCGTCGCGGCCAGCCCCTTACGATTGACCTCTGGGGTCATCCGGATGCGGGTCCAATTGACTCGCACTACATTTGGACCGAGGGTCTGATCAGGCATCTGGTGCTGGCGCAGCGCACTGGGGAAAATATTTGGTTGGGCGGTCCGAAAGGCACCGGAAAATCTGAGGCCGCGAAGCAATGGGCCGCGAAAACGGACCGGATGTTTACCCGCATAAATTTCACCAAGCACACATCACCGGAGGACTTTGTCGGTGCTGTTGGTCTGGTCAACGGTGCGACTGAGTTCGTTCCGGGCGACTTCCTCCGGGCGTTTGTGACCCCCGGCGCGGTGATTCTGCTTGATGAAATCAGCAATGCAGACCCGGCTAATCTGGCGGTCCTGAATGCCCTGCTCGAACCCAATAGCCATGTCAATATTGGCGGTCAGGTCTGGTCCCGTGCTGCTGGTGTGATGATCATGGGGGCCGACAATACGCTCGGCAATGGTGATGACTCAGGCCGCTACTCTGGCACTCGGTCCATGAATTCATCCCTGCTGGACCGCTTTGCACGGGTCTTGCCGTTTAAATACCTGCCAGAGGCGACTGAAGTGCAGGCGCTGGTGCGCCACACTGGTTGCACCGATAAACTGGCGCGGCACGTTGTCAAGGCTATCAATCTGGCCCGTGCCAAGGTGGACACTGGCGACATCGTTGACGCCCCCTCACTGCGCCAACTGGTGGCCTTTATCCGGGCGCTGGACCTGCTGTCGGTGGATGAGGCATGGGCCACCACTATTGCCAGCAAACAGCCGCCCGAGTCCCTGCTGGCGCTGGAGGCCATCAGGCTGGCGAGTATTGACATCAATCTGATCGAAGGGGAACTGTAATGCGTGGATATGAACTACATCAGGCTGTCGAGGCTGCCTGTCACAAAGTCTGCTCTGCTCTTAAGCTGCGCCCGGTGACTGTCGAGTGGTCTCCCTTCGTGCCCACTGCTGCCATCAGTCAGTCAGGCCGCATCCTGCTCAAAGATGTCGCTGCCGACGCCATCGTGCCCAAGGTCATGCTGGAGCGGTACGTTGGGTTTGTGGTGCATGAGTTGCTACACCGCAAGTACACCGACTTCGCGGCGCGTGATGGCCGTCAGTATGTGGACAGTCTGAACAATGCTGTCGAGGATGTCTGGATTGAGCGGCAGGGTATCAAGGCTGGTCTGACGGGCAACATCACTCATCTGCTGACGGTGTTGATTGACGGCATGATCAGCGAGGCACTGGCCGCGAAAATCGACTGGGCAGACCCCCAGCAATATCCCTTTGCTCTGGCTGTACATGGCCGCAGGTATGCGCGTCGCGTCCCGCTGGCGCAGGGTCTTGCCCCCATCTTTGATGAGGCCAGCAAGCGCATCGACAATTGTTTAAACAGTCACGACACACTGGCAGTTGCCATCTGGGTCTTTGATCAGCTACAGGCACTCCCGCAAGACAAGCCCCAAGACCAGCCCAGTGATGACGCTGGTGATGATAGTACCGACGGCGACAATGGACCCGGCGCAGAGGATGCTGGCGAGGCTGCTGGAGACGGCGCAGGAGATGCTGACGGCGCTGGTGACGGCGAGGGTACAGGCGAGGGCGACGATGGCGCTGGTGACGATTCTGATGGCACTGGCGGGGGTTCCGGTGATGCCGACGGCGGTGAGGCTGGCCCTGCTACTAAACCCGCGCCAAATGGTCCCGCCCGTGAAGTCGAGCCATCATGCCCTGATGCTGGCGAGGCTGGCGGCGGCGGCACTTACTGCCGGGAGCGCAGCGCCCCGTCATGGGACCAGCCACTGGAACCCGGCTATCGTCAATTTGACACTCGCTCGACTGGTGGCGCAAAACTCCGGTATGAAGTCAAGACCCTGTTTGACAATTCGGCGCGTACTGATTGGGCCATCAACCGCAAGGCCGGGGCGCTCAACGTCCGGGCGCTGCCATCACTGGTGACTGGGTCTGACCGATTGTTTAAACGGCGTGATGAAGTCGAGGGCGTGGACTCTGCTGTTGTGATCCTGCTTGATGCCAGCAATTCAATGTATGACAATGAAACCAACGCGACGACGGGCAAGCGCGAGTGCTACATGGACCATGCAGTCCCTGCTGTTGTGGCTATCCATCAGGCAGTCCAAGCCGCTGGCGGTGATGTACTGGTGGCCGCATTCGGGCGCACGGTCTCAAAGGTAGCGGACTGGGGCGCACCGACCGTGAAAGTCGCTAAGTCGCTGGAGCGGGTTCCTGATTGCGGCGCGACAAATGATGCCGCCGCCATTCGATTCTGTGGTGACCTGCTGCTCAAACGCTCAGAGGCGCGGCGCATACTGTTTGTGCTGACCGACGGCGAGGGTGATGCCGAGATGGCACGGGCTAACGTGGACACGCTGGAGCGGCTGGGCGTGACGGTTATCGGTATCGGCATCGGGCTGAATGTCTCCGGTGCTTACCCAAACAATATCCGGGTCAATGATGCGACGGCACTGGCTGCTGCATCGTTTAAACAAATCAAACTAGCACTATGAGGCAGGGGGGTCTTCCCCCTGATGACCGTATGAAAATTACATGGACAGCGAAAAACAATAGCAGCTACCTTAACGGTAGCAGGACTGCACCGACCATCGCCTCAGCCGTCCGCGCTGCACGGGCTTACGTGCGCGGCGAACTTTACGGGGAGGGCAAGATTTTTATCATGGTGGATGGTGAACTAGTCCGCCGGGATGAGAGGTCGATTTTCACGCGCTTTCAGTGGGTGACGTCGTGAAGCGGCTCTTGTGGGCACTGGTGCAGGGGATCATTGGCGCTGCCGTTTGGGGCTTCCCATTCTTTTATTACTTTTGGAACATGAAATGAATACATATGAACTGACGGGCGTTGCCCTTGATGCTGCCGTTGCTAAATGCGAGGGCATCGATACTTATGAACAGATAGGCGACTGGGACGATGGAGGATTACTCTATTTTGTTGACTCTTATACAGGTGAAGAAATGTCGTTTAGGCCATCCTTAAATTGGTCTGATGCGGGGCCAATCATTGAGCGGCGAAGCATTGAAATCTGCCGCTTGGACAACGGCGAATGGAGGGCACAACTGAATGCAAAGGGATGCGGACCATATTGCCGCCGATATGGCCCCACCCCAATCATTGCCGCCATGCGGTGTTGCGTAGCATCAGTATTGGGTGAGGGGGTGACAGATGACCTCTAATCCATTCGGCGCCCCTTGGTGGGCGTCTGGTCAGACTGTCTGGTCACAGACATCATTCGGTGAACTCAGGATCGCGGACTGTCGGTCCAAGACGTTAGCCCTGAGAAGCCAGCACCTGAACGCTCGACTGATCGCCGCTGCCCCTGAGATGGTGGAACTGCTGGAGGATATGTACCTGACGGCAGAGCCAGAACATCGGGTCCGTATCAGCGTTTTGCTAAAGCAAGTCCTTGAAGGTTAAGGTTGTAGACAGTGGCCTGCCGTTCCGTCCTGCTCTTAAATACCCACGGTTGGTGGTGGAGATACCCTCTGCCCCTGATCGTGGCGTGTACGTGGTTTATGAGGGCCGCTGGATCGTATACGTACAGGGTAAGGATGGCTATCCGCGATTCAGGGGTGCGTACAAGGAATTTCTGACCGCGATTTACCACGCAAACAAGGGGACATAAAAAGGGGGCATTGGCCCCCTTCTCTGTTTAAACATCACTGATACGCCCGATACGCCTGATACGCCTGATATTCGGTACTGCCAAAACTGACGAAACAAAACAACTGTTTAAACATTAGGCTCATCTGGTGAGCCTAGAAGTTGTCGAGGTTTTCGGAGTACGTCCCTGCAACTTTGTTGTAGAGTAAACTGGTTTCTCCCTGAGTGCCTACCCACCGATACCTGCACTTCCAGACCGCAATCTCGACCACATTCCCATCTCCTCGGTGGACGGTGATACCGCAATCGGTCTTAGCCCACCACGCCATCGAACCTGAGATGCTCATGCCATCTGGCCGGGGCTGCTCTACACCTGACCGATTCACCTTTGAGGGGTGAGCAACAAACCAGCAATGCAACTCATGGGCTTTGACAAACTGCTGGACCTTGGTCAGCATATTGGAGATCGCCTCGGTCTCGGTGCTGTTGGTTTTGTTCAACTCAATGTAGTTGTAGGGGTCAATCACCAACCCCCTGATGCCCATGCGCTTGATGGCGACCTTTGCCCTTGTCAGTATCGACTCTAGGGTAGATGGCTCTTCCCCGTTGGTATCGATGAAAAGAAAATGCTCATTGACCCACTTAAAGGCATGGGTCTTCTCTGAGTCGGACATTCTCTGTGCGCCATCAAAGAAACGTTTGTGTGTAAACATCTCCATCAGTCGGCTGATATGAATCTCTGGCTGATTCTCAAATGAACAGATGGCAAACTTCCAGTCATGCGCCCGTGCTAGGTTGACCATTAGCTGATCAACGAAGTTACTCTTGCCGCTGGAGGGATACCCGGTGATGACCGTAAGTTGACTGGGTGCGACGGTGTAAACGTTATCGACGGATGGATACCCGGTGCTGAACCCCTTCCCTGACCCCTTGGCATACAGGTCGTTTAAACGATCCTCATAAGTGGCCGCTTGCGACAGACCGGCGACAGGGTACGGGGCGGCGGCGTCAAGGATATCCTGTATTCTCTGTGAGGGGTCGTTTGTCTGTGAGGGGTCGTTGTAAACCTCATTCAAGTCCTTTCCTAAGAACTTGGCGAGTCGGCACTTGTCCTTACCGATTCTCCTTGCTAGTTCTTCAGCAAGAGCCTGCCCCGGTATATCCTGATCCGTTGCAAGAATCACGTAAGGTGCTGCGTCAAGTATCTCTACAGCGTTCCATACGAAGCTAAACTTCTTGTCCTCACTAGGCAGAACTTTCCCGTCTGCCACTTTTACCGGAGCGCCTGAAGGCACTGACACCACGTTGTTTATTCCTGCCTCTATGAGGGTAAGGCAGTCAATCTCTCCCTCGACAACAATGATGGGTTGTCCTTTCTCTACATTGTCAATCCCGAAGAAGTCATGTGCGCCGCCGTCGTTTTGTGTAAACGCTTTGTCAGGGAAGCTGCGGTATTTGGCTGCTACTAAAGAGCCGTTACGGTAATAAGGAAAGCCTATTGAATCTTTTTCTGCCCCGAGTTTGTTAAAGAACTTTGAGGCGGCGAACAGTTTCATCGTGTCTGCCGTTGTTTTACTGATCCCCCGGCTCTTTAACCAATCGTAGTGATGACTCTGTAGCTGGTTTTGGATAATCTCTGGACTAGGCACTGCCGCTAGTTTTGGTTGCATTCTTCTCTCCGTTGTTTTAGGTTGTATTGATCCTGTGGCCGAGCAATGATGACACGTGTAAACAACTGCCCCGTCAGATTTCCGGGTCAGAACCATGTCTTTGCTTCTTTGATTTTTCCTGTCCGCTGAACAATAGGGACAGCTTACCCTTGCAGTCTCACCGAAGTGAAACTGTTCGATGAACTCTGCGTTCATTTCATTGAGCCGTCGGGGTTTCTTTTATACGAACGATTGGCGCTGGCAGACTTTACAGCGAGGTTGCCCCGCACAGTCGTGCCGCCTTTACTGAGAGGGGTCTTATGGTCTACATCCTTGCCATCACCCTTGTGTACCACACCCTCTCTCTCCATGATCCGCCGCGCTTTGTTGCGCTGCGCTCTCTTTTTCTTCACGGCAGGACTGCCATCGTAAGCCTGTTCTGCCTTGTAATCTCGTGTCATTTTTGAACCACCTTCATTACTCGTTGACTTCTGCCTGATGATGCCCGACGGCGCTCACCAGTGTCATAGATAAAACCCTTACGGATCAACGGAGCAAATCGAGGGGAAATCGTTTGCACACCGTGGCTTGGGAAATGATGCATAACCTCGTCAGAAGTACATCCGTTAGGGTATTTTGCAATGATCTCGTACACCATTGCCTCAAGCTGTGTTGAGTCTACCGAAAGAGCCGCCGCTACGCTAGTGTCTGGGTCAGTTGTTCTGACCATTTCCCTAGCAGGTGTACCGAAGTACTCTTCAAATACTGATTGGATTGCCATCTTGTTCTCGCTAATTGATTGAATGCCCATGTGTTACCCTTTTGTAAGTTCTACCTATGATTAATGTTCTACCTGTACATTGTCTGTATCCACTGACCAGATTCCTTGATTGGACGGACCTAGCCTCCTAAGTCCGTCCTTCACATGGATTCCCGTCATGTCCATGACCCGCCAGACTTTCGACTCACAGGTTCTAGCTTCGCCGCCTGTTTTCCACTGTTTCAGAGTCTTCCCGCAGTAGTGGTATACCCGTAATCCGCTGCTGTCTTTTATCCCGTTCAGATTACGATTTCAGGGTGATCGCGCCTTTCTTTACTTCCGCGATGAAGACATCGGCCTCATCCATACCGTAGACAATATGGACCGGAACCCCGTACTGCGAATATCGCAGCCCCTGCCGAGTTTCCTCCCATGTTGTCTTGTGTTGTACTGGCGAACGCTTGACCTCAATGATGGCTGTAAGCCTACCATCTTGGAAACAAGCCAAATCAAATCTTACCGTCTGCCTGTTGGCAAACTTCAACTTGACTTCGCCTCGCACATTCAGCCCTAATACACGCAACTCATGCCACAAGTAAGCCTGCACCTCAAACTCAGTGCAATGCTTAGGCTCGTCCAGTGGCAATGATGTATCTCTTTTCATCCTGAAAGTAAAAAAGCCGTTTACTGCTGCCCCCGGTGGAAACCCTAAAGTAAGAACCAAGGGCAGAGGCATGAGTAAACGGCTTCAGTCTGTCGCTTTCCACGGCAACAACTCTACTGTACCAGCTTTTTTGCTAAGTGGTAACTTTTTTAAAAGAATTTTCTTGGTCGTCCATGTAATGTAAACACATTGACAGCTTCCGGGCCTCATCAATGATGTCGTAGGTCAGTCTCCCTGCGTCCATGTAGTTCTTGTCAAGGCACAGTGAGTGGGCTTCCTTGAGCATTCGCTCCAGTGCCATGAGATGTTGAGCGTAATCGACGATGTCCATAAATAATCCTCTATAATGTGGCTTGGTTGTCTCCTCCCTACCCCGTGATTGCCGGGGCTTTGCCCCGCGTCTGCCGGGGCATTTTTTTGGGAGCAACTTCCGCGATGGTTTCAATTTTAATCAGCGTCCTCGGGGACTCAGGGTCAAGACCCCAGTACACATGGCGCTCCTTCACTTGTCTATCGTTTACATAAGCAATCCCCTGCATCAGGTCCAAGATCAAACTCTCGTCCAAGTCCGGTCTCCGTGATGCGTAATAGATATGCATCGTCACCCGAAGATCACCAGTCAACAACACCGGCTCTGGTTGCCACTGTTGTTTAAACGCATCAGCATAGCCTAGTGCTTTGTCCGACTTGATCAGTCTAGACATCCCTCCGAAGTGAACAAGTTTGCGTGAGTTTGCCTTGCTTGCAGGCTCACCAAAAATAATTTTTGATATTGCTTGCATTTCCGTGCTAACATCACTATCATTGTGTTTCATTGAAAGGACTCCACATGAAAATTACCAACCGATACGATCTACCACAGCCTCTCGTTGAGATGATGAGCAAGGACAGGTACAGCAAGGGCAAGAGTGAGTACAGTGTAACAGGGCTGTTGTCTCCTCCCAAAGTGCAAAGGTTACGCGAACAGTACGACGATGCGCTGGAGCAGGACATCAGCGAGATGCTCTATGCATTCCTTGGTACTGCCCTGCACTCACGGTTTGAGGAGATACAGACCAAGAACTTCATCAAGGAAGAACGTCTATTTACTGAGTTGGAAGGAACCACCGTCAGCGGGGCGATTGATATTCAAGAGGTGACCCCGGCAGGGATCATCCTGTGGGACTACAAGTTCACCTCCGTTTGGTCGGTGATGAAAGAGAAGCGTGAGTGGGTAGAGCAACTGAACCTGTACAAGTGGCTAGTGGAGACTGTTAAGAGAGAACGGGTGGTGGGTCTAAAGGTCTGTGCAATGCTCCGGGACTACACCAAATACGAAACGAAAGAGAACTACCCTCAGTCACCTATTACCGTGGTGGATATCCCCGTCTGGGACTCATACACCGCTGAGACCTTTGTCCGTGATCGACTGCGGATGCATCAGAAGGCAAAGGTGGCACGGGACTTTAACGAAGAGCTACAGGACTGCACCGACGAAGAGCGGTGGATGTCAGAGACTGTTTTTGCTGTGAAGCGCGAAGGCAGGAAGACTGCGATCAAGTTGTTTAAATCCATTGAGGAGGCAAACGAGTTGGCAGAAAAGGAGAAAGGTTACGTTGAAACAAGGAAAGGAGAACCCAAACGATGCACAGGTAATTATTGCGGTGTGAACCAGTGGTGTAGTCAATATCAAAAGGAAAGCAATGAATCAAATTGATTTGCTCAAGGTCAATGTAAATGACCACAAGGAAGAAAAGAACGGACTGTCCTACCTGTCATGGGCATGGGCATGGGCGGAGGTACTTAAGGCTGATCCAAAGGCTGACTTTGCGGTGCAAACATTTAACGGTGAACCGTTTATGACCGTTGGTGACACAGCTATGGTATGGGTGTCTGTGACGATCTTTGGTAAGCCCGTGACTTGCTGGCTACCAGTGATGAACAGTCGCAATGCTCCCATATCCATTGCGGGTAGAACCTTCAAGGACAAGTACGGTAAAGACCAAACAGAGAAGGTAGATGCCTTCAATGTAAACACATCCCTCATGCGCTGCCTCACAAAGGCAGTGGCTATGCACGGGCTGGGTCTTTACATCTACGCTGGTGAAGACCTACCTGAGAAAGAGGATGAGACCAAGGAAGTTCTCAAGGAAACGCCTAAACCTTTGACGAAGGCAGAGGTAAAGGAGGTCCAGAGGAATCTAAGGCCACAGCCCACTGAGTGGGACAACAGCGACGAAGCCAGAGACCTTTTTGCTAAGTCGATGATTGAGTACACAAACATCTGTAAGGATGTCGAGAGTTTAAACAGCTATTGGATAAGCAATCAGCTTCAACTGGAGTCCCTGAAGAAGACCCATCTGAGTCTGTACCAAGATGTGCTGTCGTATTTTGCAAACCTGAAACAACAACTGAAAGAGGCTAAAAATGGCTGAGTACAAAACTGAGTTTAAAGAGTTACCTGATGGCGGATCACTCCGTGCCAACGCAACCAAGAAGACCGAGAAGTCACCTGACTACTGGGGTACTCTGGCGGTGAACATCAAGGACATGACCAATGCCCAGATGGATGGCGACATCATGGTGATCAAGCTGAGTGGGTGGAAGAAGCAAGACAAGAAGGGTCACACGTTCCTGTCACTTGCGGTGAATCGTTTTGTTCCTGAAGGTCAAGCACAAGCTAACCGTCAGTCGCAGCAACCTGCCCCGCAAGACTTCTCGGATCACGATATTCCGTTCTGAGCATGGCACTTCAATTTGAAGCGAGAAAGGTAGCGTTGAAACAAGACCGGACAGGTTTTGTTCTGACGCTGTCACTACACCCAGATGAAATCCCTAGCGAGTTGCTCCGGGATTTTGTCGGGGCACGATATGCCTGTGCGCTGGTTCGCATCCAAGATGATGAGTCAGCGACGGTTTACAACAACCGAGTTAAAACGGCAGGAATGATCTGCCGTGACCCATTGTTTCAACAGTTTATGTCGGAGAAATACCGCCTTGATCTGGTCGATGAGAATGAAACGGCGACGATGTTATGCGACAAATGCGGGATTGAGTCCCGGTCACAACTTAACGGAGACCCCGTAGCCCAATCCATCTTCGATGAAGTAGTGGCTATTTTTGAGCAGTGGAAACATGAAAAAAACAATTCCTTCTAATCGGCTGATGCCCTTTATGACTTACCTTGAAGCGGCTGAACACGTTCGTTTAAAGAAGTTTGCCAAGCAAAAGAAACTTGCTATGGCAAAGATCATCAGGGAAGCAATCCTTTTACGAATGGCAGACAACAACCCTTACATACAAGGGTACAACGAGGCAGTAAACAAGTGCATCAAGATGATAGAAGCTAACACCGCAGCACAGATGAGGTTCCCCAGTGGTGCATCGTTTGCTGAAATCATTACCAATGAGTTATCTACCTGCTTGATCAAAGAGGCAACCAATGAAACTGCTTAAAGGGGATAAGAACCAGTGCCAAGGATGCAAGGAGTACTTCAACAGCATCAAGGCATTTGATATGCACCGCACAGGCAAACACGGGGTAGACCGTCGGTGTATGACCGTAGAGGAGATGACTGACAAAGGAATGAGTGTAAACGCCACTGGATTTTGGATCACCGAAAAGAAACCGCAAGAACTACTCAACAAGTTACACAAGGAAACAACATGAACCTGAACATATTTAAACGTATTGCCGCTTTGGAAGAGGCACAAGCTGAATTAACAGAATCCCAAAAGCAAATAAGCTACAACTTGTTCCGATTGACTGGGCTGATTGAGCAGCTACAAAATACGGTGAACAACAACACTGTTCTAAAGAAAACTGCGGATGAAAAGAAAACACGGGCACGGGCATACGCAAAGCAGTACTACGCCAAGAAGAAAGCCGAGCGCGAAGGCAGGAAATATGTAAACTTTGTCAAGGTGAGCAAGTGAAAATCAAAATGCTCACCCGAGTGCGCCAGCACTTCAGCAGCGGCATCCGGTCAACGGATCGCCACAACCAACGGCAGTGGGTCAAGTCCATCAGGTTCTTGGGAACCAAGTGGCTGATACATCCAGAGAACACCGTGAAGAAAGACACATAATTACATTAGCTGGAGACTAATATGAACGAGCGCATGAAGCAAGCGTTAATTTTGGCTGACAAATGTTGGGGTAAGGCTTACCAAGCAGAACCTATTTTTGTTGAAAAATATTTGGAAATTATGCAAAACTTCTTGTTAATGCGTCCGGTTGTTATGGGTGATGAGTTCAGGGCGCAAGCTGAATTAAATGGTCTGAGATTGCCAATTACTTTGCACCACAACACATGGGTAAGTGGCGCTAGGGCTATGCAACAAATGGGCTGGACTTCTCCAATATCTAAAGTTGAACCAATACATTCTCACAACCACATGCCGTCAGTGACTTTATGGCGCAGCAATATTTTTGGCAACGACCAAGTTCCATTTAGCTCAAGGCAACAAAGTCTTTTTTAAACACTGGAGAAAACACATGAACATCAACTCAGATGGGGCAGAAATTGACCCCGGCAACATACGCAAGATGCAGGTCTACGGCGACTGGATTAAGTTTGTTGACGGAGAAGGGTCAACCGTAAAGATCACACCGGGCGTGGTCAAGCAACTGCTTGTCTTCGCACTGGAACACATAAACGAATTTGAAGACGAGGTATGGGAATGAGCATCTTAGAAGAGATCAAGGTCAACCGCACACCGACGCACATGGTGCGCCCCGCAGCCCTTGAGTTGCAGAAAAAGACCAAGGAGACGCTTGGCGCATACGTGGAGAGGCAGAAGCTGCCGGGTGAAGTCAAGGCGGCGGACAACGACTTGTGGCAGCGTGGTACGTATAGAACAGGAGACGGGGATCACACCGCCCAAGTGCCACGGGCGGGTAGCTTGAAGGCGTTCAGTTTGCCTAGCAAGGGGCATCGGACATGACATGGCCCTTCCCAACCCAACTACCACCGAACCGGCCTGTACCGCCGATGCCGTTTAACCCGAACAACCATGAGGATGCACCCTTATGAACGACGATAACGAAGAGGGCTTGTTTGCCTACAGTTGGATGGATTTCGCCCTTGCCATTGTCCTGACGTTGCTTGCACTTGCGGCACTCTTTTTCTTGGCGGGGTATTTGATATGAGCCAATCATGACTAACAAAGAACTACTTGAACTGGCGTCGAAGGCTGCTGGGCTTGAAGAAGCGAAGATGCGGATTGAGTTTAACCAGTGGAACCCCCTTGACGACGATGGCGATGCGCTGCGGCTGGCGGTGAAGTTGAAACTCTGGACTCACTCTGGCATGGGGGCTTTCCTTGACGACCCTGACCCCTACGCAGCAACCCGCCGCGCCATCACAAGGGCAGCGGCTGAAATTGGAAGGAGTATGAAATGAGCACACTAAGACAAGCCGCGCAGCAGGCTCTGGAGGCGTTGAAATCAGCAGCGATTTTTGTGGACAGCTTTCGCGGTCAAAAAGCAACGCAAGAAGCAATCACCGCCCTGCAAGCCGCACTGGAGCAGCCAGAGCAGGAGCCGGTGATTAGCGCATGGAGTTTGCGAGAAGTGTATTTTGATGCAGACGGAGAACCGTTAATGCACAGAAGCCCACCCGCAGCACAGCGCCAGTGGATAGGGCTGACGCCAGAAGAGGTTTTGGATTTGTTTGATGTAAACAATGTCTATGGCAGCAAGTGGATTGAGTTCGCCAGAACAGTTGAAGCCAAACTGAAGGAGCGCAACACATGAACGGATATTACTGCGTAGTATGCGGCAAGTTGCTAATAGCAGATGAGTATGGAGTTATCGTGCATGACGATGTGCCGCACCCTGTTGATATGGATTTTGATGACGAGGAGAAGCCGCAATGACGCCATTAGTACGGGAAATGGTCAAGATGGTGTCGGTGGCCGACCTTGACCCAACTCAGATGCAATGGTTTGATGTAACTGGAGCAATCAAGGAATACATTGGCTATGACCAACGCAAATATTTGCTCCATCCAGCGCCGTACAAAAACATGATGTTGTGCGGCAAGACAGCGCAGGGTGACTTTATGTTGTCAGTGCTGGCTGAACAAGCAGCTACCATAGTGTCGGGCTGGATTATAAAGCCGACAGGGTACAAGACCCTTGGGTCTTTTTTGTTTGCTGAAGATAACGGAGAGCCAAAAGTTGGACCGGTAGACAAACCAATCGACCCGCAAGACCAGTCCATGATGTGTGCGATTGTGGCTATGTTTTACGCATCGTTGGATATGCCCGTAGAGACTTACGTCCCAACACCACACAAGGCCAACGTAAGCAGAGCCAAGCGTGGATTGAAACCTTTGTACGACTGGCATACGGTAATCATTGAGCCGCCCAAGCCGCAGTCAGAGTCTCGCGGCGGTACACACGCAAGCCCCCGCAGGCATCAGGCTAGAGGCCACTGGCGTACCTATAAGTCTGGCAAACGAGGCTGGGTCAAAGAATGTTGGCGTGGCAATGCCAGCAAGGGGACGGTGTTTAAAGACTACGAACTAAAGGATGCAACATGACTGACGAAGACGATGAGTTTGAGCGCATCGAGCGCGAACAGAAGATGCGCTTGGCCTTGGCACCAAAGAAGCCGTGGTCACAGCAGACCATTGAAGAGCGTTTAGACCATGCGATCCGTATCTGGGAGAAGAACCTAGCCAGAGTTGATCACGACGGTACGGCGCTGAATCACGACACCTATGACAAAGACCCCGTGCGGTTCAGCACCGCAACGGACTACCAAACATTTGTGCACGTTCTGCACAGTATCAGGGGGACGCCATGACTAAAGAAGAACTACGCGACAAGATGCTGGCGTTTGTTGAAACGCAAGACGGAAGCTATGCCGATGAGTGGTACGCATCACCCCGAGACTTTGCAGCAACAATACTGACTGACTTTGCCGAGTACCTTGGAGTTGAGATGGTTGTGCCCGAGTACATCCCACAAGTAAAGAGGGCTGTAATTGATCGCAATGAATTGTTTAAAACCATGCTGCCTGAGATAACACGTTTGTTTGACGTTGAGTACACAAAGCGGACGGGGGGTGGACCATGACTGAACTCACCGAAGCCAGTCTTACAAAGGCGTTGGAAGAAATGCAGAAGATGATAAAGCAGCGCAATGAACCAATAACGCTGAAGCCGACTAAACTGTTTCTTCGACCCGCCGACTTAACCCGACTTGGCCTGACGGTGGACGATGTAAAGAAGATGATCAGGGAGAACCAATGAGTGCAAAGAGAGAAGGTGAACCATTGAACGTGTACTACAGCATCAAGCTGACTCAGAGCCAGCGGCTTAAGCTGCTACAACTGGGTGGACCCAAGTGGATCAGAGAACAAATTGAAAAGGCAAAGCATGAGCGCAAATGATATACAGGTAGCAGGAACCCACTACAAAGAACAACCCATCCAGCCTTGGGATTACATTGCTGCCAACAAGATTGGTTACTTTGAAGGTAACGTAATTAAATATGTGAGCCGGTGGAAGGATAAAGGCGGTGTAAACGATCTTAGAAAAGCCCGTCATTATCTGGACAAATTAATTGAAATCAACGGAGAACAAGATGAGCAGAAGCTTTGATGAGGTTGCTAAGTTAGTGATCACTAACGTTGAATATATGATGAACAAATGCAGAGACCAGCCAGATGTGTTTAAACATTACGCCATGTTGGTAAGCGTCCTGAGTTCGTGCTACGCCGATGAAGACAACAACGCCGTCATCCTTGCCAACATTGATGGCAACATGGCAATCATGTCGATAAACGCCACGGAAATTCAGATAACCAAGCTAATGAATGAAGCACATGAGTACGTCATGGCAAAGGTCATGGCTAACGCTCCTGAGAAATCCATGTTTAACTAGTATGCACAACTTAAACGCAACGGTTTTTGTTTACCGGAACAAGAAAACACAAGACATCCGCTGTGAGTACAGGGATCAAGCGTGGAATGTTGATGGGAAACTTTACGACCTCATTGCCACGTTAGAACCAAGGATGTACATCCAGCACCACTACGATGACCAAGAGAGGTTTGCCTTGGTGTGTGAGAAGATGGGGATAGAGGGTTACGGGACACTAGCCATAGCAGCCGCGATTAGGCGGGGCTATGAATAACAAGCTCAATAACAAAGAGAGACTTCACTTGGCTAGGGTGAAGTCACTGCCATGTTCTGTGTGTGATCAGGCGGGGCCGAGCGAGGCTCACCACATTGAACAAGGTATGCAGTACACCTGTATCCCCCTGTGCGAAGACTGCCACCGGGGTTCCTTCAATGGCTTGCACGGGCAGAAAAGGATGTGGCATGTTACCAAGAAAACAGAGTTGTCCTGTTTAAACGATGCCATTGAGAAGCTTATGTCTCCTTAGACATCTTCTTGATCTGCCTGATATCCTTTGTCATTTCGTTCTGAATCTGGGTGATTTCTAACAGAGCATCCCTCTTTTCATCGGCAGGCATATTTGATGACCGTATCATGTTTGCCTGATCCTGAAGCTTAGTCATTTGTTTGTCCATGCCAGCCACGTACTTCTTAAATTGAAGTACACCCATTTTCTTCTCTTGGTAGTCGCTTGCGTCTTCACTGAGTCGTTTGTCCAGCATGTTAGTTGTCCTAACTGCTTCGTCTACGGCATGTTTAAACGCATAGTACGCTGTGACATTACCTCGGGCTTCTGGATCAAGCAAGAAACGTTTGAGAACTGGAGTCTGTTCAAACCTTTTAGCTGGACGGGGGTTGTCACTGAACAAATCAAAGACTGTATCCAATGTATCTACCAAGTACATACCCATCGTCCCGGTGTAGCCCTTGTAGATGTGATCTATCTTCATAGGGGATACCCCTAACTGCTTTCCTAGCTTCTCTGCCATGACGGAGGTGCTTGGTCCAACTTGATAGCTAGGATCAAGACTGAGCAAGTTCTGCCCAACGATGGGCCTCATGGTAAAGGTTGAGTAGTTAGCAACTGCTTCAGCCAGAGGGAGGGCAACTTGAGGCACGGGGTTAAATGCAAAGGTGCTAACCAACCCGCGCTTCATGGAATCAGAGAACTCCTCCGCTGTGTCGGAACCGGAGAAAGCCCATCGGTAAATCCTTTCGGGCATCGTTTTAAACAAGAAGCCAATTTCAAATGGGGTAGGTAACCTGATACCCAACTGTGGGATAAGCCAGTTGTTGTCCTTGGTTTCTTCCTCTTGTGCTTCGTATTCTGGTTCATCCTTGACTGCCGCAGCGTACATCAAGCTGATACCCATGATCATCCCTGCACGTACAAAGAAGGTACGCTGGATTTGCTTCTCCCGCTCTGTAGGATTGGTTCCGCTAAAGATAGGACGGATACCGGCGCGGTACAGAACATCTAAACCTTGTATACGAGCGTTAAGGAACGGAACCCCTGCTGTGACAATCCGAACGAGGGCAGAGCTACCCTTACGGTTGAAGTTCATCACCTCAAGAGATTGGAGCAAAGCTTCTGCTTCATTGCCGGTCCGCTTTAACGTATCTTTAAACACAGCAATACGAGTGGCAGCGTCAGATGCTTCGCTTCCCTTTTCCAAGAAATCCCAGATGCCGGTGACTGGCTTTAAACGTTTCTCTGTTGTGGTCTGTGTACCAGAGCGTTTCCTTAGTTGTTTAGCAAAGTTTTTTGTGCTGGCTTGTACGCCTTTGGAGTAGTCGTACCCACCAACCACACCAGCCCTCTTTAACATCTCAAACTCTGGGGACTTACCACGAGCGGCTTTGGTGAACTCTTGGACAGTATCAATCATCGGTTTCATGTTTGCACCGCTGGTGACATACGCAGCTACTGAGTCACGCATCAAGTTGGTCAACATGAAACCGGGGTCTTTGGTTACAAGGTTACGCAACAGATTCGACGGGGCAGTCAGGAAACTAATGAACGGCAGTTCAGGTATGTTTAAACTTGAAACCGCATCTACAAAAAGATCATCCCCAATACGGTAGAAGACTTGTTTACCATTCTCAAGGGCAGTGATGATGTCATGTCCGGTGGCAGGACCATCTAACCTCTCACCAATACCAACATCAACAGCAAGTTGTCCAGCCCGTTGTGCTGCCACGTTCTTCATCCCCGCTTGTACGGCAGCATGGGTGTTACGAACAATGGTTTCTAAAAAGTCAGCAAGTGGTGCTTCGCTACCTTTAAGTTTCTTGGTGGGTTTAACCCCAGAGATGCTTTGGTATATCTTTGGGCCGACGGTGTTTTCACCATCTAGCTGACGGTAGAACGGAATATAGTCAGCGTACTTCATCCACTCCGCACCCATCTCTTTGGAGATAACGCCAGTGTCAATCTGGTACTTCACAAGGCCGTTGTTGAACTTGATCCAGTCTTTCTGGATGTCCACGAACATGGGGTACTTACCTTCCAGTGCTTGGGCAAAGCCAATACCGTTAGCGTCAATGTTCTCTTCTCTGCCCTCTCCAAGCAATCGTTTACCTCGCTTGGCTGCTGCCCAGAATTGATAGGCTTGGTAGATGGTGGGATCACCCACCGCTGCCAGTCTCTTAAAGATTTCCAGTGGTCCTTTGACGGTGCCGTTTAAATTACTAACGGAGGTGTAACCTTTGTCGTAGACAGGTACTCCACCTACACCGTCGTCTACACCCAACGCCTGTGCTGTAACCCCTGCGTGTAAATCAGACATCAGCGCGGCGGCATGAGCGTTGGAATCTGCCAACCGTTCAATACCACCATTGTCTTGGGCGCGGTTTTTCTCACGCACGGAAAGCTGGTTGTAGCGGTCCAATGCTTGGGCACGGAAACGGGAAAAGGACTCAGGAGCAACAAAGCTAGTGATGCGCTCTGCCCATCCTTTTTCTTCTCGGGTAGTGGTAGCACCCTTAATGGCAGAGAAGATTTGTTTGCCGTTAGGCATGGACTCAATCTCTGACTTGATGTCCCGCAGGCTAAACTTTGGCGCTTGCTCCTGTAAAACTTGGTAGTTTTCTGGGGCTTGCTCTCGTGTAAACGGCATGGCAATGCTGAAGTTTTCATTAAAAGCGCCTTCTTGTGCGTAAATGCGCTCAGGCCAATTCGTTTCGTAATCAAACCTCTCTGGGTCAGTTTGTTCAGACCAGCGTATATCACTACGAATTTCCACAGGCATAGTGTTATACCCGGCTTGCTGGAGCGCCATTGCACGGTGTCTACCTTCGTGTCCTGTTACACGAAGATTGTCACCTTCACGATCCATATACAAATAAGGAATGCTTGTAAATTTGACACCTTCCTTAACACGGCTGGTTGCTTCGGATAATTTAGAGTTGTTCTTGCCAAATTTAGCTAAACGCAAGAAATCCTCAATGCTTATGTTGATCAGCTTGTATCTCGACTTATATCCTGTTTCACCAGATTTTTTTACCTCATCTGGGTCAAACATATCGGTGGCATCACGCAGGCTATATCTAATATCTGGGTTAGCGGAATCGTATGTACCTGTGTTGCCTGTGGCTGATTTGATTTGAGTGGGTTCAAATACAGCCCACTCAGGTTTAGCATCTTCACCATAACGCCAAGCATCTGGGCCATTGGCAAAATCTCGCATTACCCCGTCATAGTCATCATCTTTTAACTTTTTAATTAAATCACGAGTGATTTTTACATCCCTGTTGTAATAAATTTTTGGGTTTTTGATTGACAAATAAACCGGCATAACGTTGCCGCCGCCGCGAGATGAAGCGGCATAATTGTTGGCATCTTGCGAACTTCCAAACCAAAACCCAGCATCTCTTTCATCCCATTTTGATGAGTCAAAAGTTGTAATTTCTGCCCGTGTTCCATGATAAACAACAAGAGGTTTACCATCTGCATCCACTACCTTGCTATCACCGAACCAGCGTTTAAACTCTGGTGTGTCAGGTGCTTTGCGGAGACTTAGCTTTGTATCTCTTCGTTTTCCTTCGGTGGCTTGTCCGCTCCCCACTGCACCACTTGTTGGTTCAACTTCGTTTGGGGTAGATTGAGCCTCTCCAGCACTCGGTTTGGATACTCCATGCCAGTTGGGGTTTTCGTTGGGCGAGTACTTTGTAATTTGCTCACGGACCTGTTTGGCTGTGATCGTGCCTTGTTGGTACTGTTGCCAAATGGACTTAACATGTTTAGTTGCCTTCTCTGTTTTAAACGTATCTGGGAAGAAACCACGAATCTTTTCCCAAGTTACTGACTGAACTTCTCGCGGCAGAACATCAAGCTCTTGCGCTGCACGGCGGTAGGCTTCGGCATATTCACCGTATAAACCACCCTGCCCATGTACATCGCTAGACCCTTTGCCACCCCATGCTTGTAGAACTTCAGGTGCGCTACCGCTTAATGGTTCAATCCGGGCAGCAGCTACTGCATGGGTGTCAATGGTTACGTGTTCATCCTTGGAATCTGGTTCAACAATGTTGTTGTAGAACGAACGAACTTTATGAGCATCACCCATCTGTTCACTGATGTTGCTCATGGAATCATCATTGAGAATGGACAAGGCTTTGTCAATGTTCCCTGTATTACCCCAAGGCATGTTAGCAGGTTCACCATTCTTCTTCAACATCAAACCAGCACTCTCACCCTCTGGGGCTACCAAATGGTATTCCCTGCTGTGGTGAGTCTCATCGTAAGCACGTAGCCACCAAGCCTGAATGTCTGGGTGGGTCTGACCAAAAGGCTTATCCTTAACTGCATCTCGCAATGCAATCATTGCATCTGAAGGAATGTCTGCCTTATCAAGGATAGCTATCTTGCTGTTAAACCAGTCATACATTGCTGAATCAGCAACTGTGTTTTGATGGTTTTTCCAAATTGTGATGACTCGGGCTGCTTGGCTTACGTTTACATCCCAAGGTGTTTGTGGACTCAGAGCAGCTAACACGCCTGATGCTGCACGTTCGGAAATGTCTGCACCATCTGCCAGATTGTTGGCAATCTTGTTTGCACCTTTGTACCAGTTGCGACTCCGGTCCCTAATCTTTTGTGGGGTGGAGTTCCAAAGATGCAACAGATTGTCTTTCAGAGCCTCAATAAAATGATTCAATGTTTCTTCATCAGAGTCTGATTTAAACGTCCCCATCATTGGGTCATTTCTTACAAGGTCTGCGTGTTTCTTCAGCAGTACAGCATCTTCTTTGACAACACCAATGCCAACATTTAATTTTTCAGTCAGGTAGTTTTCAGGTGCCTTACCGGATTTTGGTTTACGAGTGCTGATGGTTTTGTCATCAGGAGCAAAAGACCCATTGCTGCGATCTGATCGTAAGGAATATTTTTCCTGCTTCTTCTCAACGGTATCACCGGCCTTATCTGCCTTGTCCATCTGGCTTTCCAGCTTACCTGTTTCGATCTTGCCAAAGATATCCTCGGCAGACTCAAACCCTGCCCCGGTCAGTACTTGACGGATTGCTTTGAAGAAGTTGCGGAGCTTGTTCAGCAACGCCATCATCATGCCGGGTGGTGCTTTGTTTACATCAAAGTCAGCAAAGGCATCTGCAATAGCTTCTTCCAGAATCTCGGACTCAGACAGACCTAGTTTCTTGTAAGCGTCCAGACGGGACATTTCCTTACCATCAACAACAGCCCTTTTGCTTGCTAGGTACGTCTGTACCCAGTCATTCTTTGCTTTATTCTCAAGGATACGCCATTGATCCTTGGTGAAGAATCCAAGCTCTTTTAGGGCATGTACCGCTTCATGCCGCATGGTTCTAACTGGATTAGCAACATCAAAAGCAATCTTGATCAGCTTTGCTTCGTAAGAACCTGCGGCGTTGTTACTGATGGCACGTACAACCTTAAGGGCTACGTCCTTTAAACCAAACTTGGACAGAGCGGCAACTAGGTTCTTCTCTAGTTCTGCCATCTCAGGTGAAGACTGTGTGTAAACACCGGCTTTGGCTAATCCTGCTTCTGTTCCTTTAACGCGCATCCCCGGAGGGGCTTTACGGCGTTCTTGTTCTTGCACTGCCCGGTCAGTGATGCCACCAAACCGAGTGTCTGTAGCCAATGTATTTAGCTCTGCATCTGTAAGCTGCGCCAGCATACTGGCTTCAGCATCTAAACGAGATGGGAACGTGCCAAGGACTTTACCGTCTTTGGTAAGGGTACTCTTCTTGGTGGTAACTGGCTTTGTACCAACGGGCTTTGACTTGAGAGGGGCAGACATCTCCTCAATACGATCCATCAAAGTTTTAATGCGTCGACTCAGTACATCTTCCCGACGAGCTTGATTGGCTTTCTCTTTAGCGTAGCCTTCGGTTCCAGTTAAACCACGGGCTTCCATCCCATCTAAAGATGTCTGACCAGCTTTAACCACACCGGAGTATCTGTTTACATCAGCAAGCATTTTGGCAGCTTCTTGCTGCCTCAGTCCTGTCAACCGCTCAATCTTTGGAGCTACCTCTTCTTCAAGATCAACGGTGGTGAGAGGTTTACCACGACCTTCGGGGGTAATCTCATAGCCAGCGGGGCGTTCACCTTCTGCGTAGGTTCCCTCTTCAATCGAGTAACCTTTAGGCAGAGGTGCCCGTGCATCCTTTACAGGGGTAGCAGATGTGATCTGGTAGTCACTACCTGCTTTGGCAACATTCAGGTCTTCGTTCTGAATCAGTGATTGAAGAAGAGTGTGAACGTCCCGGTCAGTCTTCAGACCAGTAACACCTTTTAATGCTTCTCGGGTAGGTGAAGCAACAAGAGGCTCACCACTGGCAAGCTGTTGGGTAACGTATGACCGTCCCTTGTCATACTGATCCTGTGTAAACCGAGATGCATTAGAACCTTGGGGTAAAACAAGTTGCTGATTGGTGCTTTCCCGTTTCATGTCCGACAATGCTTTAAACGCAGAGTACAACTGCGGTTGTGACATCGTGTTTAGATCACGCTCACCTGTTGTCCGTTGAAGGAAGTCTTGGAACCCCACTGTCTCATGGGCAACGTTCTTCTCAACTGCTGCGTTTACAACGTCCTGCGGGGTGTACTTCTCTTCACCTGAGAATCCAGTTTTAGCCGTAAGGATGGAATCCAGAGCGCCTTTCTCACCCTCTGGGTTTACTTGAGTCATGGCATCTTTGACATCCTCAATCGAATACGACTGAAGCGGGGCAAGGTTATTTTGCTGCCTATGTTGGTCTAAGTAACCAGAAATTTCAGGACCAAGTTCTTCCTTGGTGATGTTCCCAAGAGGATTGGTAAGTCCTGCTTCTTCTTTGGCAGGGATAATCTTTTTAGACGGGGCAGGTAAAGCAAGTGTTTGCGGTACTTGCAGGTTCTCTTTGGTCTTCTCTTGTTGAGCATTGAACGCCTTTTGCTGCTCGTCAAACTGCTCTTTTTCCTTTTTGAGTCGCTCTTGCTCAATGTCAGCTTTAGATTTACCACCGCTGATAGCAGCAACAGGACCGGCGGTAAGACCACCAATGACGCCCTCTTGTGTAAATTGACCCGCAACACCTTGGAATGTGGGTACATCCCGCCCAGTGTTCTGTAGAGCGATGTTAGATGCAAGTCTTTCTTGCCCACCTTGTGCGCCTTCGGTGATCGTTTCTTCTCCGACGGCATGAGCAACGCGAGGAATCAATGTTTTCTCACCAGCTTTTTCTCTGCCCTTTTTAGTTAGGAATGCCTCAGTGCCACCCAAAGAAGCAAGGTAACCAAGTCCCCCGCCAAGTCCAATCTGGGCTAGGTTCTTACCACCATAGGATTGTGCTTCATCAGCTTTTCGTTTGGCTTCTTCTTCAGATGTTCCATCTTGTATTTCTGCCTTGTAAACAGCATCGTAAATAGCGTCTTTTACAGAGCCTAGTCCTTGTGCTGTACCAACGCCTCGCGTGTAAACTTTGGCTGCTACGTCTGCGGCAGCTACTGCACGTTTACCTAATCCCAAAGCAGCACCGACGGGGCCAGCAAACATGGCTGGGATATACGGAACAAACGAGCCAACACCTTGGGCAACAGACTGTAACGGCGCTTCGTAGATGTTCTGTAAACCGGCTTTAACCTCTTGCAATGTACTGCCAGACTCTTCAGCTTGCTTCATGCGCTGCTGTTGGCGCTCCATCTCAGCTTGTCGTTCTGGTGTATATTGACTCTGTAAACTTTTGCTTGCGGTGTCCAGATATTCAGACGCAGCATTACCAGCGCCAGCAACATCGGTAATGGATTTGGTGCTACCAATAGCGCCTAGACCAAAAGAAGTGCCAAGGTCTTTAAGGGAAAACCCAGCAGGCTTGGCAACTGGAGCAACAGGCTGCGGAGCAGCCATAAGGCTTCTCGCTAAATCGGCTAATGCTTGGGCTGCTTGCGTATCTCCAGCGGCATCTGCTTTTTCAAGCGACGACAATACCTGTTGCAAATCCATTATTTAGCTCCGTACTTTGCCAATGCGGCTGCTTGTGCCGCTGTCATTGTAGGCTGAGGTGTACTGGTAGCTGGTGAAGTGCCGCTTGATGGCTTATAGTTGTTTGCATCATTTAGTGCATCACTAATTAATTTTTTGTGGACTTCTTCCATGCTTGGGGCAGGTTTACCAGCCGCTTTGGCTTCTTTCTGTATCTGCATCATGTACATTGGGTTGTCCAAGATTTTTTGTGCATTGTCGCTGGCTTGATCGTATGTCAATCCGCGCTTAACTTCACCGCCAATTTGTTTTACTTTCTCGTAAGCCTGACTGTATGACAACCCTGCTTTCATGAAATCACGAATAGCATTTTCTTCCACGGTAGGTCTTTGAGCCGCCGGGGTGTTGTGCATTAGTATTTGTGTATCACGCTGTAATTTAGCAATTTTTTCAGCAGAAACATTTCTAAGTCGCTCACCCTCTAAGCTGCCTTGCGTCTGTGTTTGCTGGTTACTAATATTAGTTGCAGCAGTAACCATT
>Ga0209084_1000513_pt1 | contig 36425 bp, 38 predicted proteins | sample C_130820_MF_Meta_FD_187309 | JGI IMG/M metagenome (GOLD analysis project Ga0209084, IMG submission 187309) | Freshwater microbial communities from Lake Croche, Canada to study carbon cycling - C_130820_MF_MetaG (SPAdes) (version 2) | ecosystem: Environmental > Aquatic > Freshwater > Lake... | reverse complement strand
TTATGAATTTATTATCATAACAGAAGACCACTTAAAAAAGTTTAACTTGTAAACCTAATTAAAAGAATAATTCCTAAAAAGAATACGGATAATATAGGAAATATATTATTTAATATAACATAAAGAGATTTTCTTTTTGATTTGAATGTTATAAATTTTATAACACCCAAAGCAAATAGTATTATAAAATATGGTGATAAAGACGAAAACATTCCTGTTATTAACCAGATCCAGTATAATATCTTTGTGAAGTAGTAAGCAACATCAAGTACTGTTGTTGATTCAATGTCTTTGTTTTTGAAATTAAGACTTAATCTATGTTTATTTTTTATGTAATAGATTTCATTCCAAATGAATACTATTAGAAATGTATAGAAAAATGTTATCATGTTATTTTATAATTAATTCTTCAAATTTAATTAGATTATTCAATTCTGGTTCAATTAATCTTAAAGATTTTTCCTCATTTAATTTTTTAAATAATTCATCATCTATAAAAGCTTCTAATTCAGATCCTATAATCTTATCATATGTATTAGGCACTTCATCTTTTCTAGAATCATAAATAGATTTAATATAATTATTTCTATTATCAGAATCAATGTGAATTGAACATCCATCCGGTCTAGTACCAAATCCTCTTTCGGATTCTTCCCAAAGTTGTAAAATTACTTTATTCATATATTTTAAAATTGTTACTTAATTTTTATGTAATATTCTAAACAAAGTTTAAAAAAATAATAAAATTAAAAAAAACAACACTTATGAATATTAAATTAGAGTATATTTGGCTTGATGGTTCTAACCCTCAACAAATAAGGAGTAAGACAAAAATTGTAAGTAAAATGGATACAATGATTCCATTTGACTATCCAGTTTGGTCATTTGATGGTAGTTCTACTGGACAAGCTCAATCTGGTAAAGGTAAAAACACCGACTGTTTATTAAAACCAGTATTTGTTACTATGGATCCATTTAGAGGTAATCCACACAGATTAGTTTTATGTGAAGTTCTTAACCCAGATGGTACACCACACGAATCAAATAACAGATTAAAATTAGCTAAAAAGTTAGCTGAATTAAATATTGATTCAACTGAAAAATCTGATCTTCCTTGGTTTGGTTGGGAACAAGAGTATACACTAACTCACAAACCTATGATACCATTTGGACACGGTGAAGGTATTCCTTTAGGGTTTACTTTAGATCCAAACAAAACTCCTAGACCTCAAGGTGATTATTATTGTGGTATTGGTTCTGATAATGTTGTAGGTAGAGGCATTGTAGAAGAACATATGGATGTGTGTATGGAAATTGGATTAGATATTTCTGGTATAAATGCTGAAGTTCTTTTAGGTCAATGGGAATATCAAATTGGACCTGTGACCGCCTTAAACGGTTCAGACCAATTGTGGATATCTAGATATCTTTTACAAAGAGTTGCTGAGAAGCACAATGTAAAGATTTCATTACACCCAAAACCATTAAAAGGTGATTGGAATGGAACTGGATGTCATGTTAACTTCTCAACTAAAGAAATGAGAGAAGAAGGTGGGTTAGAAATCATTAAAGACCAAATGGAGAAATTAGATAGATTTCAAAAAGAACATATTGATGTTTATGGTCTATACAATGATGAAAGATTAACAGGAGCTCATGAAACTTCAAGTATCAATGACTTTAGTTATGGATTCTCTACAAGAGATACCTCTATTAGAATACCTGCTCAAGCGATTGTAGAAGGTAAAGGTTATTTTGAAGATAGAAGACCAGCATCTAACTGTGACCCTTATTTAGTATCAGAGAGAATGTTACAAACTGTTTATAGTGAAGTTGAAGTTCCAACAGAAGCTTAATATAAATGAAAAAGAAAAACCTCTCAAATTGAGAGGTTTTTTTAGTTTAAAGATGTTTTGAATTTTTTAGAGTGAGTGAAGTCCCATACCATCATTTGATCCTTCAATTGAAATTAATTTAATTAAATGCTCATTGTCGCCTTTCTTTTTATAAAGTTCATTATAACCTTTAGCGATTCCTCTTTTGAATACTTCTGTAAAATAAGCGAAAGCATTTACAGATTTTTCTTCATTAAAATTATACCAGTTTTGGAACATATCAAGTAGTCCAGATTGATAACAATCTAATTTGTCATCATTTGACCAATATCTCATTTTTTTGATTGTTTTTTTCGCTAATAATTCTAACATTTTTTCAGAGTTTCTTGTTAATTTTCCTTGTGCTTTTGACACGATGACCTCAATGTAGAGATCTTTATTATTTAAATAGATAAGCGTTGGATTATTTTTTGAGTAAAAAACTTTTTAGATTTTAAACTTTCATGTTATAGGAACATGTAACATGAAAGTTTAATTTTAAAATAAAAAATCCTCAAATTTCTTTGAGGATTTTTTAATATAATCTAATAATTAAAGTTTAATTCTTTCGTTATATTGAAGTTCCTTAGTAGATTGTAATTCAACATCTAAGTTATCTCTTCTTTTTTCTAAGTTTTTAAGAGCTGTTGTTAAAACTTCAGATTCACCAATCATTTGGATAGAACCTTTGATTTTTTCAATGTTAAAATTAACATCTTCAAGTTTCAAAGAGATTTCTCTTTCTTTATCTTCAAGTTTTCTTTTAACTATTAATTCTTTATCTAATTTATTTTCAAAGAAATAAGTTAAATCATAGTTTAGTTCATTTCTAACTTCATTTACTAATTCTAAAGCTGATTCATATTTAAAGAATGAGTTACCATATCTTTCATCACATCTGTAAACAAAAGTATTATTTTTGTAGTTGAATGCAAATACTTCTAAATAAGGATTAATTAAATTGTTAACTTTTTTAACAACATCTAATTCAATGAATTTATCTAAACTTTTAGATACTTCAAGTAAAACAGGGTAGAAGTTTTTATTAACAATTGGAACAATTGGAGAAGAGAATAAACTTTCTAAAGTAGTTTCTTCATTCATCTCATCATCATTGATATAGATAGAACCTTTTTTACTAACTGGTAATCCAATAGTTAAATATTCAGAAATTCTGAAATTAACTCTATCTTCAGTAACAATAGCATATTTCATAGCTGTTTCTAACATTCTTAAAGATTTTAAATCTTCTTCATTTTTAACATGATTTTCTAAAAGAGTTTTCTCAATATTAGACTCAGTTAAAATAAACCAAGAATCTCTTACTAAAGCAACATGACCTTCTTCAACTTGTTCAACAACAGTGAAGATAGATTCACCTTTACCACCACTTAAAAGATTTGTTCTTTTTTCTGGAGATTTAGTTAAGTTATGTACAAATAGTTTAACTTCAGGAACCCAATCATAGATAGCTAATTCATTAAGAATCTTAGACATTCTGTCTTGATCAGTGTCTAGATTAATAGTCTGTAAAAGAACATTAATTGGTTGTCTATAAAGTTCTCCTTGATTTTTAGTATTCAAAACATTATATAAATTCTTTAATTCATATAATAATTCGTAATTTTTCATATCATCATTAAGATTTTCTAATAATGATTTAACACTTTTATCGTAAGTATAAGGCTTTAATCTTTCGTTAAGTGAGTTTATAATTACTTTTTCCGATAACTCATTACAAGCATTCATGTGTCCTTCAATTACAAATGAAATCTCTTCTTGATCAAGAGAAAGTTCCTTTTTGAAGTTATACAGTTCAAGTTTAAGATTCTTCATATTTTAAAATATTTTTTTTTATATACTCTATATATTAAGGTCAAAAAGTCATTTTTTACCATTTTTATTTATTTTTATTTGGATCTCCGGAATTTGGATTATTTGTTCCCGGATTTGTCTTTTCCCTTGTTTTTAAGAGGTTATTATACCATCTTGTTCTTTTTGGAGCTACAATATAATTAGGATCATAAACACCACCTATCTCAGATCCTACTCTATCTCTTCTCAATGCTGGATAATATGTTTGAACTTCAAATGAAATAGATAATTTAATAGTATTATCCCCTGTCATATTCTTTTCTCTATTTATCTCAACAGTATTTTGATCAGGTAATAACATAACAGCGTCAATATTCATAAAGTTATGTTCAAACCACATAAACCTATATAACCAAAGTGTGTCTAATATAGCTTGACTACATTTGAATATATCAATTTCACTAGATAAAATAATAGCTAAGTCATAACTAACCGTGATAGGCACAGCTCTTACCTTAGATAAAACTTTTCTTATTTCAGTATCATCTTCTAATACCATTTTTAACCAAACATTTGGATTAGCAAACTCATCAGATCTAATAGCAAAATTGGTCATTGTTAAATGTCCTCTTGGAACCTGATCAGTATTTAACTCAATAAATCTGTTTTCTGAAACTATATCATCTGAAAATGAATCTAATAAGAATCTTTCATCTCCTGTTAATGAGTAGTAGAAAGGAACTTTAACATAAACATCACCCGAGCTAAATCTATTAACCCAGTTAATTTGACCCTCCATTGTATCTAAAACACAAACAGTTAGATCTCTGAAAAATACATCTTCAAAATTAAACTTTTTACCTACCATGAAGTTATATATTAAATAAACTTTGTCTCCAATTTGTAATATATTGATTACTAAAAACTAAAATATGTCTACTATAAAATCACTTTTACTATGGGAAAAATGGCGACCAAAAACTTTGGAAGAAGTTGTCCTATTACCTAGAATAAGAAAACAATTTGAAAACGGAGTTACTCAAAATTATATATTCCATGGACATTATGGTACTGGTAAAACATCACTTGCTAGAATTTTAATCGGTAAGTATACAAAAGATAAGCCTTTCTTAGAGTTAAATAGTTCATTATACACATCTATTGATGTTTTGAGATCAGAGATTGAGAACTTCTGCAAAACTACTCCCATGATGGATGTTGAGTCTGATATTAAATATGTATTTCTTGATGAGTTTGAAAGAGTTTCAGTTCAGTTTCAAGATGCCTTCAAGGCATTTATTGAGAAGTATAATAAAAATGTAAGATTTATTATTACTACCAATCACTTAAATAAAGTATCTGATGGTATTAAGTCTAGAATTCCTCAAATAAGCTTTGATTGTAAGTCTGTTGAAGAGGAGAAATATCTTAAGATGGAAATTTTTAAGAGAATAAATAATGTCATTCTACCAAAAGAAGGAAAAGAAATTACTAAAGAAGATTTAATTACTATAGTTAGTAAGAAGTTTCCGGACTTTAGGTCTATAATGGTGGAGGTTCAAAATTATTTAGAAACCGGTAGTCTCAGTGGTGTATCATCTAATATTTCTAATAAATTAAAATTGGATCTTTATAGTTGCATCTATGATAAATCAATGGATTATGAAAAGATATATCACTTTTTAATGTCTACATTTGGTCCTGATAAGATAGATGTTATGATATCTCTTTTAGGTAGACCATTTATAGATTGGTCATTGAATGAAAAGAGCGAAAATGTTGATAAATTATTTAAGTGTAATTATATTGTATCTGATTATACTTCAAAATTAGAAACAAATACTGATCCAATAGTATTGGGTATGACCATACTTGGTAAGTTTAGGGATATTCTAAATTAATATATAGTACATGGCGTCATTTAATTTTTCAGATTTTTATATTGGATATCCTGGTCATCCTAGATTTGTTAACAAAGAACTTATTGAAGATGAGTTAGTTAGAGTTATTGTTCAAAAATATGAAATGATAGTATTTACTAATAAAGGTGAAGTTTTTGGCGATCCTGAGTTTGGAGCTGACTTACCTAAATTACTATTTGAAACTAAAGTATCTGCTACAAATGTTGAAAATGATATAAGAGACCAAATTTCTACTTATATTCCAGAAATTAGAAATATACCTTATAAACTTTCTGTTTCTTTTTATCAAGATCCTGAGAATTATCAGGATGTAATGGAAATATTCTTTACTATAAAAGAATATGATGTTTACTTAACTATAAATTAATTTCACCTCTTTTCTTAAGAGTAGATATTATTTGTCTTATTGTTTCTTTACTTAAATCGGACTCAATTGCTAATTGACCTATATCTGTAATTCCTTCTTCATATAACTCTTTAACAAATTCCATATCATTTAAAGTAAAATCTTCAAATTCATATTCTTCATTGAATTCTTCAAATCTCATAATGCTTTCATTTTCAGCATATTTAGGCAAAGATTTCATTTTAATTCCCTCAGTCCATTCTTCATCAAAGACCCATTTCATATTCTTAGGTGCTTTCTTTTTAGAGCCATATTTATTTCTCATTGCCCAAATAAATTTGGCTTGTTGTTGACTTCTAGCTGGCATGATTTATATATTTAATTTTTTACCCAGTTATATTCTGGATGTTTTTGTATAACTCTATCCCAAAATCCATTACTAACATCTTGGTCTATAATAATTGTCCAATCTTTATCTATTGAACTTAATATTATTCTCATAACTTCTTGAGATAAACCTTTTTCTCCTGTTGAATTTGCAATAGATTTTATTTCAATTGAATTTTTTTCAAATTTTAACATAAGAGCCTTAAGAGGAATTTTAGAGTCTATTCTAACATTTGGTTTTCCTGACTTATCAAGAATAGACGATGCTAATAATACATTATTAACAATTTTAATATTTGAAAATATGTCTGATAATTTATCAGATATTTTATCCATCAATGTATATTCTTTATATTCTCTAATTAATCTCATATTATTTAATTGGACAACTATTGGCTGTATAAATATACTTATAGTTTCTTTTAATTTTAACACCTAAACTTTCAGCAGTTGTAACAACATCCTCTAAACATTCAGAATCAGCTCCACCAACAATAGTAACTTCTTTTCCTTTTAGTGATTTTAAAATTTCATATAGTTTTTTAGGACATTGAAACCAAACATGTTTGTTTCCTATATAAGTAATAATGGTTCCTTCTTTAGTATTGAATATATCACCTTTCTTTAGTGACTTAGATTCCTCCATATCACTTATTTTATCATAAATCTCTTTATCTAAAATCTTTTTATAGAAATCAGCATCTACATCATAGTTATATCTCTTTTCAATTAAATCTGTTTGATTTGGGAAATGATATAAGTCATCATGTATAGGAATCTCAGGTTCATCTTCATATAAATAATCCTTATCCACATTTTTACCATCTACATGATTATCAAATATTTGGTAGACAAATTGAAAAGTATTACAGTACTTTTTCAATTCATTCAAATACATTTCAGAAAAGTACTTTCTGAAAGAGCGCTGGACATCAACTATAATTAATGTTTCATTACTATAACTTTCAAATGTTTTAATATATTTCATTATAAATAAGAATCATATGTTTTTTCAATCTTGGAATCTAAGATTGTGTAATCTATATCAAATGTTTTTGGCATAACACTAACAACATCTGGTATATTATATGGTTCTTTACCAATAGTATACCATTTTCTATTCTTTCTCATCCATAAATAGAACAGAACATAAGCATTTGACTTCTGTATATATTCATCAATATTTATAATTGAATCTAATCCATATTTTTTAATCTTTTCCACAGTTCTCTTTTCACAATCTACTTCAACTATTATAGATGTTCTTATTTCATTGTCAATATTATTCATATTAACAGTATCATCACCATTTAACCATTTTTCTATATTGTCCATTCCAACATTTTCAGTCCATTCTGGAACTTTTTCAACCCATTGATCCATATGACAAGACTCGTGTAGTAATATAACTAACCATTGTGATACATCTTTGCCAAGTGCACAAGCTAAAGTGCTAGTAATATCATCGAAATATCCATTACACAAGATACCACCCTCAGAGAATTGAACTCCTTTTTCAGGTGATAAAACTAATTTAATATTATTTTCTTTAGTGTATAATTTTAAGTCCTCTATAAAGACTTTAATTTTGGTAATATCTGATTCAGTTAATTTACCATAGTTAAACTCACCACCGTGTGGATTATCAATCTCTTGAAAACTTTCAAATAATTTTAAATATCTCATTAACTATATATTAAATAAAAAAACCTATCATTTCTGATAGGTTTTAATTTATATTTTTATTAAGATTAAGCTGGTAATTCTTCTTCACCTTCTTTTTCTTCTTTAGCTCCTTGAGCTTTTGCTTGAGGTTCTTCCTCTTTTTCTTCTTCCTCTTGAGATCCTTGAGCTTTTGCTTGAGGTTCTTCCTCTTTTTCTTCTTCCTCTTGAGATCCTTGAGCTTTTGCTTGAGGTTCTTCAAATTCTTCACCTTGAACTTGTGTTTGAGGTTGAACTTCCGTTTGAACTTGTGTCTGAGGTTGAACTTGCGTTTGAGCTTCAGGTTGAGCTTCTGTTTGAGTTTGAGGTTGAACTTGACCACCCATTAATGCTCCACCAGGAATTTTTTCAACATCTAAGTTGTTCATATTTATATACTTAACAATTTCTTCAGCGATGTCAACATCACCAAAAAACTGACGTAAATTTTTACCAGTTGTGTCGCGAACTTTTTTTACATAAGCATTAATTAATGATTGTGGAATATCAATCATAGTTTTTACTTTGTAGATATCGTTTACCTGGAAAACAGACTCTTTAATAATCTCTTCTCTCTTACTCTTAGTACGATAGTTTTCAAATGTTCTAATATGCTTCATTTTATAGTTATTATTTTTATAGTTTATATATTAAGATTAAAAACTCATTTTTTTCACTTTATGGTACTAATAAAATAACAAATAAAAGACCACCTATTATAGCTGCTCCTACTCCACCACCTAGTACCATTTTAAGTTTCATTTTCCTAATTTGCTTGTCTTTTTCACCAATAACCTGTTGTCTATTATCAACTTGGTCTTGTAAAATCTTTTCTTTTACTTCATGTTGTTTAATTTCACTTTGTAAAGCAGTTATTTGTTCATCTTTATTGTTTAAAGATTCCTTTAATTTAGATATTTGTAATTTTTGAGAAGATATAACTACATCTTTGTCATTTATTACTTTTACACAAACTGAATCATAACTACCAATTTGACTATTTAGCTTTTCAAATAATGATAACATCTCTGAGTTATTATCCAAAGATTGTGCTTGTTCAATGGTCATAACAATAACTTTTTGTCCAAGAGAATCTACTTCATATCTTGGATAGTCTATTTGTGAATAAACATTAATACTTACTAATGTTAATAAAAATATTAAAAATCTTTTCATATTATTTAGTTTTATTTTTTAAAGATTGTAAAAGATCATCTCCTGTTCTTTTTATAGGATTCTTCTCTAGTTGTTCAATTTTATGTTTGGTTTCTTCCATCTCATGTCTCAACTTATCTAAATTAGATTTAGATTTATTAGCCTCAGATTCAGCCTTCTTTGTTTCAGCTTCTAGTTTAATATTTTCTTGTTTAAGTCTATCTCCTTCTTTTTGAAGAGTGTCGAATTTACATTTCCATTTGTTTATTTCTAAATCAACCAGTTTTTTCTTACTCTCTAATTCAGTAAATTCTTTTTCAAGTTGCTTAACTCTTTCTTTGGATGCACTATCACCTCCAATAAACCACTTGTATCCGAATAATATCGCAACAATTAATAATACTAATATTATTGTGTTTTTAATGTTAAACTTCATAAATTTTGATAATTTTTAGGTATATATAAAAAATAATATCCGACTTCGGTATATTATATATATATTTGTAATTCTAAAATAATAAAATATAATGTATAAAAAACTAATTTGTTTTGATTTTGATGGTACTCTGTGTCATACACCTGAACCTTTACAAGGTGAAAAGATATGGTTAGAAAAAACCGGAACAGTTTGGCCATATAGAGGTTGGTGGGGCAAAGAAGAAAGTTTAGATACTGATATATTTGATATACCTGTTAATGATTGGGTTTATAAAAAATATTTAGAAGCAATTGCTGATGATGAAGCTTATGTTATCTTAGCTACTGGTAGATTAGATAAAGCACTTAATATGAGAAATAGAGTAGAATCTATTTTAATTAAAAATAATCTTTCTTTTGATAGTGTCTATTTAAATACTGGAGGGGATACATTTAGATTCAAAACAAAATTATTTGAGACTCTTACTGAAGAAATCGGTGCTGTTGAAATGATTATGTATGATGATAGGCAGGAGCATCTTGTTAAATTTGAACAATGGGCAACTGAACAACCATTTGATGTTACTATTGTAGACGTGGTTAAAAAGGAAATTAAAACATTTGAAAATAAATAAATATAATATATACTAAAAATTCATAAAAAACATAATGGCAACAATAACAAAAAAACAAACAAAGACAAAGGTACAAGAAATACTTTCCAAACCTTATCGTTTGACCTTGCACAACGATGATTATAATTCATTCGATTGGGTTATAACTTGTTTAATGAAAGTTTGTAAACACGAGTTGGAACAGGCAACTCAGTGTTCATATATCGTTCATAATGTTGGTAAGTGTGATGTTAAATATGGTGACCTTGAAACAATCTCTGAAATGAAAAACAAACTTCAAAGTGCTGGATTATCAGTTACTATGGAAGTAAATAACTAAAAGAAAACCCTCAATTGAGGGTTTTTTAATTTTTATTAGCACCAAACCAATTTATTCCACCATCAGTATTCTTATATTTGTTCATTTTTTGTTTTCTTATTCTTAAAACTTGACTGTAGTCTACAGATTGAACAAAGTCTAAATTTTTCAAACACTGATTTACATAATTCATAAATTCTTTATCTGAAAAATTATTACCCCACTCTTCAACCATTTCCTTAAATTCATTTTTAGCGAATATTGATGTTGAGTTTACAATAGTCATAACAGTATCATCGTGTCCAACATCAGCTGCGTATCTAGTATTACCCGCTGAAGTAGTGTGTTTAACAAATGTTGTTATCTCTCTAATATTATCTTCATTGGATATTATAAATCCTCTGCTTTGCATAAGATCTTGATAATCTTTAACCATCATATTTTTATTCTCACCAACTTTTAATCCAACTTTCTCTTCTGTTGAATCAGCTCTGTGTTTATATCTAACAAATACTGATGATCCGTAGTCATTATTACCATCAAATACATGTGGTAACTCAGCAAAAAGAGTATTACCATAGTTATTTAACTCTACTACAACTTTAATATTTTCGGGATTAAGATATTCAAAAACTAACATATAAAGCAATTCAGCTAGTTGCTTAACAGATATTAAATTACTTCTAAATAGTCCAATTTGTTCTAATCTAAAGAAATCAGTTATTGACTTATATGACGGCTTTTGAACCTCAATTAAATCAATAGGCTTTTCAGATACTCTGAATATATTTATAATGGAATAATCCTGGCCTAGTCCTTCTGATATATCCACTGACATAACAATCTTATACTCTTTTCTTTTGAGAGGTAAAAATACATTATCATCATCTATCCATTTAAGTCCTTCGTAACTAAATTTCAACTTTTGGTCAAATTCTGTTATTGGTTCAAATACATAGTTCCTCTTACCTTTTAACAACTCCTCAATTATACTTTCATTTAATAATGATTTACTTGAGTTAATAAATCTTAGTCCATACTCTTGATTAAAAGCATCTTCTCCACCAATATCTTTTATAGCTTCTTCTTTCCAAGTGGTCATCTCTGAGATGGCTCTTATTGGTACCTCATGTCCTTTTTTATCAATGAATGTCATAGATTTAACATCCTCATCAGAACACTTGTCATTATTATAAACATAGATAACATCTTTCATATTATCTAAGATATACTTCATCTCTACTTTTGTAACATCTGACCAAGTATCTGATATTAATTTAAATATTTCTTCTTTGGTAACTCCATATTCATGTAATTTATGAGCATTTAATCTAAGATATGTTACGAATCTACCAGGTACTTGATACCAATAAACCCTCATAGCTTTATAGTTATTCTTTTGTGGATCACCCTCAGGTCTTTCCGCATCTGTTAATAATCTATGAAATAAATTCATACCATTTGGAGTAGATGTTATAATAATCTTTGAATTTTGAACGGCAGATGTTACCGGAAACGCAGCCGTATAGTAAGGTTCAATGATATTTGATGGAATATGTGCAAACTCATCTAAATAAAGTACGTCAATTGTAAAACCGATGGCTGGTGTCTTTGTTCTAGCTGATGTTTTTATCCTGCATCCATTATCAAATGTTAGAGACTTCTGATTCCAAATTTTTATACCAGGTTTTAGAAAGAATGGTAGAAGTGAGTATATAGATTTTATCTTATCTACTATCTCAACTGAGGTATCTCCTTTATTTGCAACAATCATTATATTCTTATCATTATTAAATAGAATAGAGTGTAGCATAAATATGGACGCTGATATAGTTTTACCTACTTGTCTACTAGCCATTAAGATATTAAATCTACTATTAACTAAATTATCAAGTATTTCTTTTTGATAATCTCTTAAAGTTATATGACCTATGCTTCCATCTTCTCTTTTAGTTTTACAGTATTTTTCGGTAAAATAATGAACATCTAGTGCACACTTAACATACTCTGATTGTTCATCTGATGTCATTTTAAATGCTATACCTGACCTTTTTAGACCAACTTCGCTCTTTAGCCATGGATTCTCATACCTTTTTAGTGAGACTCCATCATTTATTCTATCAGTTGCTTCATCAACCAACTTGGTTGTGAATACCATTTGTCTTTCTTTTTGCTCAACAGCCATTTAAGGAACTATTTCTTTTTAATATATATTGTAAAAAACCGCGGTTCTATGTCAAAAACAGAAAATGAAAGAAATAGACTACATGATGAGTTTGATCAGATTCAGTCCGAAAATGGTGAGTTCGATATATCTAAACACCTTGCTAAGCCTGAGGATTTGCCAGATTTAGGAGAGATAGAAATATATGATTATGATTCAGATATGACAGTTGCTGCTCAGCAATCTATGCAGGTATTGGAATCACTAGTAGATTTATATTTAAGTGATGTTCCTCAATTAAAAGAACATTCATATATTAAAACAAAAATGAGAGAAGATGCCTTAGTTTATGCTGAGTCTATATTCTTGTCTAAAATGACTCGTAAGAACTTTCTTTCACAATTAAGACAGATTGATAATGGTGATAACTCAGCTAGAATGCATGAAGTTGTTAATCAGACTATTGGTCAAATTAGAGAAAACTCTAAGTTTTCATCAACTCAAAGAACTGAACTTGAAAAATTTTATAAAGGCTTAAGAAAAGATTTAGGTCTTAATGATATTGAAAGTCCAGATGTTCAAAGAGCTCAAACCGAAAATAAAGAAAATACACCAGATGATGATTTAGGTGATGTTATGGATAACAGGAAACTTAATGATTTAATTAAGGCTGCTATGAATAAAGACAAAAAAGATTAATTTATATTTTAATATATAATAAAAATCATATTAACAAAATGAAACACTTAAAGAGATTTAATGAAGACATATTAGATAGTAAGGGATATGGTGAAATAAGAGGTCACGGTTTATCTGGTCAGTTTGGAAAACTATTAGCTGGTATATCAAAAGGAGTTTCTAGCTTAAAAAATAAAATAGGTAAAACAGGAAATGATGAGGATTTAGCAGTTATTGTATTAAACTATTTAAATGCTCAATCTAAAGCTTACAGTGGAACTACAGATTTTTCAAAATCAATGGTTCAAAAACCTATTGAAAGTAATTATGTTATTTTTGGTAAAATATTTCCAGCAGATGCTAACACAGAATATAGAGTGGATATAATACAAGCGTCTATTCAAAAAATGGATTACAGAATTATTATTAGTAAGATAATTAATAAAGGTAGTGGATCTGATTTTATTGGACTAAGAAGATCTAAGTCAAGTCAAGGTCTAAAACTTCCAGTTTTAAAAACTCCAGATCCGGGAGATGATGAGAAAATGACACAATTAGATTGTTCTCAACAAGTTGGTAAGAAAATATTTGATAAGGCTAAGGAGATTTATGACCTAGTAAATAAAAACACTAAAGGAGACGCTAGAGGAGGTTTGAATACTAATACTAAAGGTAGAGGTAAGTTTAGAAGCTGGACTTGGTAAAAATATAAAAAAAGAGAAGTAAAAACTTCTCTTTTTTATTTTGCTCTTTTTTCAAGAAATTCTACTTCTTTTTCTGTTAAGGAATTGAATCCAGATGCGTTAATTTTATCAAGAATTGAATCAATATTAAAATCAGTAACTTCATCAAAAATTTCATTTTCATCCTTATCCATTGGTGATATATCACCAGGTTGAATAGATTCCATATTAGTTAAAAAAGAAAGATATTCAACTGAGAATTTTTGACCTTCATTATCTTGGTATGCGAACCAAACAAGATTTTTTCTATTAAACCAAATTTTAGTCATTGGTCCAACTGAGAAGTGGCCAAGTTTTCCTAACCATAGGTTGGGTGCGTTAAACTCATCTGGATTGAAGTCTAACTTCATATCAATTATAAATTTAGCTAATTGGCCTTCTGAAGAAAATTGAGTTAAGTCAATCATAAAACAATCGTGTGGGTTATAGGTCATAATATTTATTTTTAGTAGTGGTTTAATTATATACAAATATACTAACTTTTTTCATTAAAACCAAATTTATTTTAATATTTTTAGTTTATATATTGTAATATGTAAATATAATGAATATTTGTAGAATAAAAAAATAATATATACAAAAAAGTTATTATTTCTTTATGAATAAATCAAATAGAATAGACAAGTTAAATTTACACAGTGGTATTGTTCCTTATAAACAATCTAATATAATTATAAATGAAGAAGCTTTAACTAATACTACTCTTTGGGGAGATTCTTTGCTTGGTAGATTAATAAACTCTGGTGTTAGAAAAGCCAAAATTGGATACAATCAAACAAAAGTTGCAAACTTATTAGAAGCATTTAAAAGAGAATTAGATGGTATTATATCAGCTTCTCTTTCAAGAGATACTAAAAAAGAATATAATACACTATTAATTAAATCCTTATTTGATGAAATTCAAAAAACATGTACTGATGATATTGAAGATGAAAAGAAATTAGATAACCTACTTGGTGGTCACTTAGATCTATGGGATCCAGCTAAACAAGACGGTGGAATGTGGAAAAATATTATTAATAGTGGTTTATTATTTGAAGTCTATAACACAATAGATAAAGACATGGATGAAGAGGACTTAAAAAAGGCTAATGTGTCTAAGGATGCTTTACTTGATAATATTTCTATTTTTATTGATAATTTAAGAAAAATGACTGTTGATTCTACTACCTCAACCTCAAATGTTCAAACAAGATCTAATTTTAGAGTTAATTTTGGAAATTTAGTTAACTCCTTATCTAGAGTTAATGCTAGTTATGAGTTTTTATTTGATGTTGACTTTATAAATGAAGATGTGATTAGATTTGATGAATTTATTTTTGAAGAAGCTCCTAAAACAGATAAACTTGTTGAACCAGTTAAAGGTGGAGCACCTGTTAAGCCAGTTAAAGGTGGAGCACCTGTTAAGCCAGTTAAAGGTGGGGCACCTGCTGAACCAGTTAAAGTTGAAGAACCTAAAAAGGAAGATAAACCATCCTCTAAACCAGGAGTAGGGTCTTTAATACCAGGTAATGAATATTCATATACCAATAAAAAGGGAGAAAAGAAGCAAGTTAAAGTTATTTCTCTAACTCATCAAGTTACAAGTGGTGGTGATAAAACTTGGTTAACTAAAGATGATACTAAGAAAGACACTCTTGGAAAAGGTGAGGTCTCTGTTATTTTTAAAGATGAAAAGGGAGCTTTCTCTTCTGGATCCCCACAAATGTCAGTTCCTATTAGTAGTATATCTACAAATGTGAGTCAATCTACTTCTGCTGATCCAGCTGGTGCTACTACCAGAGATAGAATTTTAAAATTAATAAAATTGGCTAAGGATTGTAAGGATAAAGAATTTGATAGTCCAGAAAATGCTATAGCCGATAAATCAGGATTAGCTTTTATTAAGCAAGCTTCATGTTTGACATCTGATGATATATCTTATTTATTTACTAAAAGTAAAGGAATAAAAGCAGAAGTTGATGGTGATGAGCTTCCTATTAGTCAAGCTTTGGATACTGTTATTTCTGAACCGGCTTTTGACCCAATACAAAAACAATTTAAAACTACCGGTATAAGATCAAAAGATAGTAATAAACAGGTATTCAATAATAAATTGTATACGAAAGAGATGAAAATTAAAGAGTTTAGTAATAGATTAGCATATAATAGAGATAAGTTATTAAAGAAAAACCCAAATAATGAAGACGCTAAAACGGCTGTAACTGAATTGACAAAATACTTAAAGTCTCTTGGTGCTGAACCAAAGGTTTCTCCTGAGCCACCAAAAGCAAGTAAAGTAAAAGAATCATTTAATTTTAATTCAGAATATTTTCTTACTTTTAATGAACTTACTGGTCAAGGTACACAATCTGGTACACAATCTGGTAATGCCGCTCCTAAACCGCGAACAGTAGAAGACGAATATAATGAATCTTTTGATAAAGTTCCTGATTTATATAAAGGTGGTATTACACAGAATGAGGTTGATAAGTTAAATAAACTAATGAGTGGTAAAGGAACTAAAGATATGGTTTTAGATCTTTCTAAAAATCCAGATCCTATTATTGCAATAATTAGAGTTTTTAGTAGAGCACATGATTTATATTATACTGATTACATTCCTTCTGGTAGAACTGGTGGTAAAGTTTCTAACAAAACAATGAGAGAATATACACCATTGGGTAAAAATGGTGGTGGTACTCCTGATGAACCTAAAGGACCATTTGCGGTTAAGTCAATTTTAAGTAAATGGACTGATGGTGTTATGCAGATTTTAGAAGACCAAAAATATAGAAAAATCTTAGCTAACATCAAATTTGTTGTGGCTGGGGCTGAAGATACTTTTAATAAAGAATCTGTTGTTTTAAAGTTATCGGATTTTAGATTGATTTTAGAAGGATCTGAGGATAAAGACTCTGATCCAACAGGTGAGGGTAAAAAGTCACAAGGTCAGATCTTATTTGATTTTATTAACTCAATGTTAGATAAAGAAACAATTGCTGATTTTGATACACAAAAGAGAAAATTACTAAGAAAGTATTTTGGTCAGTCAGTTCCTGAAGAGAAAATTGAATCTACCGCATCCACTAGAACAGTAAATAGACCAATAGGCAAAGATGATAAAGAAGCAAAAACTCTTATTTGGAAGAAATGTGAAGATACTAAATTTAAAACAGGATCATTTTATGCTATTCCGGTTAAAAAGTCTGGACCACAAAGAGATCATGAATTTATATTCTTACAAACAATTAGAATGGAAGGTGGTAGAATGTTAGTTAAGTTTACTTTTAATAGACCTTTAATTGTAAAAGAATATAAAGATGATAAATATCCTGGTTATACTATTCCTACTGATTGGACAATTCCTGTAGGTGGTACAAAAACTGTTTATTACGCTCTTATGCCCGATAAACTACCTGGTAGTGGTGGTAAATTAAAAATGGTTTATGCTAATGTTAATCAAGGTAATACTCCAGGGTGGGGTGGTGATGTATATTTTAGTGAGTTTGATGTTGATTGGACTAATAAACCAAATATAAATAATGTATCTACTGCTAAACTAGTACAAATAGATGAAAATAAGGTTGAGAAGAAAATAGAAAATGTAGACTTTGAAAAGAGGGTACTAAGTGAAAAGAATAAACACGATGATTCTTTATCTTTAAAATCATTAGCTGATAATACTAAAATACTAAAAGAAGAATTAAAAAAGAAAGCTGATTCTAACTTAACACCATAGGTATAATTAATATTTTACAACTTTATAAAAAACCAAGAAAATTCTTGGTTTTTTTATTTTAAATAAATTTTTATTTTTCAATGTTGATTTTTTTGATAATTTACAAGGTCAAGTTTTTATGCGTTTAAAAATTGAATATATACTATAATAACAAATTGAAATAATATGAGATACTCCGAACTAAAATTCAACGGAAAGGTTTACACAAACAGTTCTCAAATAAATGAAATCCTAGAAAAAGAAAAATTCTTTTGGTTAATTGACTCTGAAATTGAGAACGCTAACATTGAAATAAATCACAACACATTAATATGGCATGATGGTGATTACCTAACAGGTGATTGGTATTATGGTATTTTTAAAAATGGTAATTTTTACGGCATATGGGAAAATGGAATATTTGAAAACGGTAATTTTAAAGGTAAATGGCTAGACGGCGTTATTTCTTTGCAATGCCCGGCGAGCGCTTCATCAATAGAATTATCAATAATCTTTAATGATATAAAAAAATAAAGTAATGTATGAAAAAGAAAAAAATTGTTCTAGAGTCAAAAAGATCAAATGATGATTATGTAAATGAAATTGTCAGAATCAATAAATCTACTAATAATGATTATTTTTTTGAAATTGGTACAGAGGTTACAGAAGATATTGCAGAAGCAATATCAATCTTAATGAGAAAAGTTGATTGGAATGACTCAATTTGGGAAAAAGATCTAAAAAATATAAATTTGGATTTAATAACACCTGAAAAATGTTTGTTTTGGTTAACAGGTGGGTATACCGAGTGGAGAACATTAGAACATTATAACAAACCTTGGTGTGATTGTTATTTAGATTTTCAGGAAGAATTTGGAATGTTAATAGTTAATATAATTAGAAAGGCGAAAAAATTTAAAGATATAAGAGATAATTTTAACAAATACTTGAATCTACCAATACTGTATAACTTTGCAGTAAGTAGAGATATGATAAGAAAATAAATTAAAAACCCATCACAAAATGATGGGTTTTCTTTTTAATATATACATTAATGAGAGCTTATTTTTTCGATATAGATAGTATTTTAACAGTTTATAATAAAGTTTGGATTGTGGATAAATCCAATCCTAATATACCTTTATTAAGAATTAATCAATCTGATTTTAATTTGATTAAATCTGGTGTCTATAAGAATCAAGGTAATAAAATAAACTTTGCGGGTAATTTCTATTGGGTACCAACTGATTTAATGAATGAGATTAAGATTAAATGTAAAAATAATAAATCTGATATTTCTAAATTGGCTTTTTCAATGCAAGAATTTATGAATAAAGAATTAATTGAAAATATTAATTATGATATTAATATTGAAAATATAATGCATGTTAAGAATTCAGACAATCACATATATTTAATTTGTTCTAAGAATACCAAAAGAAACTATGAATCTATAATAAAGAAGATAGAGGATAAATTAAAAGATAATGGATTAGTTATTAAAAACTATTACTTCATCTCTGAGACATTTTATAACAGAAATGAGGATAATATATCACATAAGAAAGTTAGACTCTTATTACAACACCTAATAGGATTAAAGACAGATGGTGATAAGTTTACATCAGAAGAAATAGAAGAGTATGATGAAGTTTGTTTCTATGATGATGAAATAGGTTCTATAAATTTAGCAAAGAAATCAAATGATGTTTTACAAATATTATTATCAAACACTGAATCTGATATAAAGACTAGAATAAAAGAAAATATTAAGTCTAAAGAACATATTTTATATGTTAATCTAGTTACACACAATAAGGTTAATAAATTTATTATGAATAAGGTAGTAATAGGTTGGAGTAATCTTATAAAAGCATTTGAAAGCTTTAATTGGAAGTTATAATTTTCTTTTTTACAAAAAAATTATTAATATATATAATATGATACACTTAAAATCATATTTGCCATTTTTGGAAGAAATTGAGATTATGGCAAATGATGCTCCAAATCTAAAAATTGCTAAAACAAGTTTAAATTCTGAAACAGATGAAATAGAAGAATTTGAATCTAAGTTAAAGCCTGGTTTGGATAGACTTTATAAGGATATTAAAGATCCGGTTGAAAGAAATAAGAAGGTTGATGAATTATTAGGTGTTGAAAATGTAAATACGTATGCTAATGATTATAAAATGATTTTGAATGATATAGAAAGTGTAGAGAAAAAACAAAATTCAATATTAGGTGATGTGGCTGATATAAATGCTGATAAGAGTTTATTAGCATCATCATCAAATACTGCGGATAATAAAGATATAAAGGATAAAATAAATCAGCAAATTGCTGATAGAAATAGGAAAAAGTCTGAAACAACATCTGAAATAAATAAACTAAAAACAGATATTGATAAAAGAAATTCAGATTTTAAACAAAAAATGGCAAAAAATATTAAAGATGTTGAAAATGATATAAAAACTTTATCTAAAGGTCAAAAATAGAAAAAATATGATTTTTGATATTTTATATATACTAAACAAAACAAAAATAAAAGAATAAATATGGCAATTCAAATTGGAAAATACAAAAGACCGGGTATCTTTATTGAAGAATTCGATAATTCTATCATAAGTTCGCCTACTGTAGAAGGACTAACTAACATGGTTATAGGAGTATCTAAGAAAGGTCCTGTTAACACACCTATATTATTGAAGAATGTTAATGATCTAGAATCAATCTTTGGTCAGTTAGACAGAAATTTAGAGAGAAAGGGTTCTTTCTTTCATAGAACTGTTGCTAAAATGTTAGAATCAACATCGGTTTATGCAGTTAACCTGTTATTGACAGATGATACATTGGACCAAATAGAATATAAATCTTTATCAGCTGCTTCTAACTACATGAATGATGTAGAAAGATTAGGAGCTTATAGAAGATTTTTTGATACTACCGGATTCTGGAAAAGAGACACTGAATCATTTATTAACTTAACTAAAAATAATGTTGGTTATGATGATAGAGTGATGAGTATTACTAACTTATCTGATAGATATACTACCGTATTTATTGTTAAGTCAAAACTTACAGGTTTTGATAGAACTTTAATTGAGTGGTATGGTTCTCAAGAGAAATTGCCTCCTTATGTTAATCCAACTGATTATGCATCTGACTATTTAGTTGATGTTGTTATTGTTGGTGGTGATTGGTCAAATTATCAAGATTTGGCTATAGACACTAGATGGGGTGCTTACTTTAACTCAGAAGGTCTAAGAAAAGAACAACTTAGTAATTTTGCCAATGACAGAAATGTTACCCTTTTATCTTATTATGAAGGGCTTTCTTTAATTCCATATTTTAGAGATTCTAATGGTAAAAATGTATTTATTGAAACTACAATCAATAGAGATACAGACAAAACTGGTATCTTTTGTGCATTCAATTCTGAATTACTTGAAGGCGATTATCCAAATGGATTAGTTGACCTTATCGGTAATGGTATTGTTGGTCAAGATGCAGTTGAAATTGATTATCTTTCTTATAAAGAAACAATCAGTCAATCAGTTGAGTATTCTAATGTTATATTAGATAGACCAAGTAACGTATTAGCGTTAAGTGGTTTATCTAGATTAGATGAACATTCTAGATATGATTCAAGTGTTAGTTCGACTCCTTTTACACCAACTACTACAGGACCTGTTCAAAATGGTAATAGAACTGGTTGGTTTTCAGAAGACTATATTTATAACTTAGCATTAAGCGCAACTCCTTCCTCAACTACTCAATCTATATTAGTATCATTTGATATAAATCTTATTAGTGATTCTGATGCTTATGCTGTTATTGGTGGTGAATATGTTCAACTTGCTGGTGTAGCTGGTGTAACATCATCTATTTTATCAACAACATTCAGTATATCGGGTACTAGTTATCCAAACTCAGGAACAACAGATTCTTACACAGTTGCTTTCGTTGTTGATTCTACTGGTAGCTTATCAATGGTTGATAATGTTTTAACTCCTGATAATCCAATTGTTTCATCAAGTGATTTAGTTTTAGGTTATGTGGATTTTGATGTAACAAGTCAAATTATTGCGACAAGTAGTGTTATGTATAATCCAGTTTTTATTGATAATTCAGGATATGTCGATTTAGTTTTTGGAACAGCAAGTGATTATTTCATAGCTACACAAAGTACACCAGGTTCAATTAAAGTTGAATTTTTAAATACAGCTGCTAGTCCAAGTACTAAAAACTATGAACAATATAGAAAAATTAGAATGTTTAGTAAATTAACAGATGCTTTAGATGGTTCATCTAAGGATAAAATGACAATGGTTATTGATGCCGGTACAATGACTAAAAAACCATTATCTAATATGACTGTTAGTAATGTTGTTACAAGTTCGGCACTTAATAAATCATTTGTTATTAATACTGGATTAGATAATGTTGATATATTTGATGCTATTTCTTATGGATACTTATTATTCTATAATATTGATGATGAGTTTGTACTAAATGAATATCAAATAGAAACTAAAGATGAAGTTGCTTCACTTACAGGAACATCATCTACTGGTGTTGTTTCTAAATTCTCTAAATTATATACTGATTATTATGCTGGTAAAGTTAACACAGAGGATTACTTCTGGAGTAACTTAGTAGAAGATAAGTTGAAGTATAACACCACCGCTACTGGATATGGTTTACCTGATGTTATCTTTATCGCTGGTGAAGATTCACCTTCTATGACAGCTTCTGTAATTGGAAATGACTATATTGTCTTCTCTTGTACAGCTTCTGGATTTGGTAGTTCATTATTAGCTAATTTAGATATTAATGATATTATATCAATCCCATCATCTACAAGTAATAAAGGAACATTTACAATTAAATCTGGTGGTGGTTCTACTGCAATTGCTTTAGCTGTAACTTTGGGATATGGTGGTTCTGGTTACTGGGCTTTCAGAGTTAATGAGAATGTTTTAATTGAAAGTTTAGTTGATGTTCCAGTTATTTATAACTACATTACTAAGCATTACTTAAAAATGTACTTAGATGGTCTTAATAACTTAGATGTTAAGTTCACGGATTCTTTATTATCAAGCCTTGAACTAATTAATGTTAATACCAATCAAACAATTTATATTCAATCTTTAATTAGTAATTACAAACAATCAATTGAAATTGAAATACCTGCAGGTTATACTCAAGTACCAAACAAAATTCTTGTTAATGGTTCTAGATATACTGAGGTTAGAGCTGGTGATTTCTTAGAAGCTTATTATGATTCTGCTTTATTACAAGTTGGTCAAGTTCCTAAGAGATTAACAAGAATTTTAACAAAGAGACAATATCCAGCTGATACTTCATTAGTTGAAATTACTTGTGATACTAGAATTGCTACTTATAACTTTAGTGGTGACTACCAAACATTTAGATATACTTCAATTGAAGATTATGTGTCTACTTATAAGGCTTTATCACTTAAAGGATTCAGAGTAAGACAAGACTCTTTACCTGATGGTACAGAAGCTAAGCAAAATGCTATATTAAACTTGTTAGCTAAAGGAACACCATTGTTCAAGGCAGCTACAAATAAAGAAGCAATTGACTTTAGATATTTAATAGATTCATTTGGACTAGGTTTAACTGAAAGATCTAAACAACAATTAGTTGATATTTGTGGTGATAGATTAGACGCATTTGGTTTCATCAATATGCCTTCAATGAGATCATTCAAAAACTCAAGCTCTCCAACATTTGTTAATACAGAAGGAGTTCTTCAGTTAGAATATGTTTCTAAAGGTGGTGATCCTGAATCAAGTCCAGCTTTCCTTTACTCATTTGGTGATGGTGCTGGTACAACTTGTGTAGGTTACTTCTTACCTTATATGACTGTTAGTGATAATGGTAGACCAGTTGAAGTTCCGCCAGCTATGTTCGCGGCTACAACTTATATGAGAAAGCACTTATCTAATATCTCAGCAATAACTCCTTGGACTATCGCTGCTGGTGTTACTAATGGTAAAATCACTAATATCGCCGGTCTTGAAATGGATTTCACACCATCTGATATTGAGTTCTTAAATCAAGCTCAAATGAACCCAATTGTGTTCAAGAGAAATAGAGGTTATGTTATTGAGACTGAAAATACAGCTCAAACACTTTATAAATCAGCTCTTTCTTACATTCATGTTAGAGAAGTGTTAATTGAACTTGAAAGAGAATTATCAAGAATGTTATTAGACTACCAATGGAAATTTAATACAGCTGATGTTAGAGCAGAAATTAAACTTAGAGCAGATGTTATCTGTGAAACTTATGTAAGTAGAAATGGTTTATACAACTACTTCAATAAAATTGATGAAGAAAACAACACTCCTGATGTTATTGATAATCAAATTGGTGTGCTGGATACATATGTTGAACCCATAAAAGGAATGGGTATCATTGTAAATAATATTACAATACTCAGAACCGGAGCAATCTCAGCAGGTGGATTTATAAATGGATAATAATTAAATACTTAAAAAAAACCAGATAGAAATATCTGGTTTTTTTGTTTTTAAACTTTTAGTAATATTATACTATAATGGAGAGAGCATACCGCTTAATATATAAAAAAAATAATAATTCTATGAGTGATAATAATAAAAAAGATATGTCAGAAGAAGAATATCTAAGAAAACATTTAGAAAGTGTTGATAATCAGCAATCTAATTCAGATATACCATTTGTTAAACCTACTGTAGAGACAGCCAAATCAACTGACTTACACTATTTTAACTTTGATATAAAAGAAATGCCTTGTGGTAAATATTATCCGACCGGTACTGTTGTTATGGTTAGACCAGCTATGGTTAAAGAAATTCAATCATATTCAATGGTTGATGATAATAACTTTTATGATATTGTTGAGAAAATGAATGATATGTTACAATCTTGTGTTAGATTAAAATATCCTGATGGTAAGGTTACTTCATTTTTAGAAATTAAAGATCAAGACCGTTTATTTTTAATCTTTATGATTAGAGAATTAACATTTCAACAAGGTAATTCATTAGCTGTTAATGCTAGATGTTCTTGTGGTAATGATATGCAAATTGAAATGAAAAGAGATAATTTTATATTTCATGAATTTGATGAAAAATTAGAAAGATTTTTTGACCCTTCAACAAAATCATTTAAATTCAAAGTTCAAAATGGTAAAGATTATGAAATCTCACCACCTTGTATTGGTATTCAAAAATCATTTACTGATTATATCATTAAAGAAAATAATGAAAAAAGAACACCTAATTTGGCTTTCCTAAAAATTATTCCTTTTATGTTGAATGGTAGGTCTTCTATTACAATTGATGGTATTAAAGCTAAACTTCAAGAATTTGAAAGAATAGATGATATTTCTTTTCAATTTCTTAACGCAGCTGTTGGTAAAATGACATTTGGATTAAAAGAATTAAAAAAGACTTGTAGCTGTGGTTTGGAGGTCCGCAGCGAAATGACATTTCCCAACGGAGCGTCAGGTATTTTCGTTATTCATGATGCCTTTGAAGCATATATTAAAGAATAAGTTACTTTTACAGAAACACTTTAATACACAAGAAGTTTCAATGGATGAATGGCCTTATTGGTTATTAGAAGAAAATATTAAAATAGTTAATGAAATCATAGACGAAGAAGAAAAACAAAAGAAAAAGGATGAAGAAAAACAACAAGCAGGAATGCCTAACTTTAATCCAGGATCAATGATGAAAAATGCTTCTAGTATGATGAGTGGTATGAAGAAATAAAAAAAGAGAGACAAATGTCTCTCTTTTTATTTAAGTATTTTTTACTATTAGTATCCAGAAATAAGTGGAGGATTAATAGAGAAGTTATTATCAATATATTCATCAATCCAGTAATCTGCTATGAAGTCAGCATCTACTGACCAGATATCACTACCTTCCCATTTAAGAGCAGCCCCACCAACCGATTTAATTTGACAGTTTTGGAAAGTTACTCTTCTAAGAACAAATCCTTTTTTATCATGTTGATTTACAATAATAGTTCCAATAATATCACTTTTATAATGTAAGTAACCTGTTTGAGAATTCCAAACTAAATCATACCATGATTTTAATGTGTTCCAGTTCTCCATTGAACCACCTGCATTAACATTAACTTGAAAGTTAATTTTAAAATCAATAGTTGTTTTAGCAGGACCAGCAGCCATAAAAGCTCTAGTTGAATACTTGAATCTTTGTTCTTTAGTTTCAATTGCTTCTGTTAAGTTTACATCAATCGATGTTGCGTTTTCTAATAGCAATAAAGTACTTCTACCTTGTGCTTGTAATAGAGTCGGTAATACAAATGTTATTTCAAACAAATTAGTATATACTGGTTCCTGTGGTGACGTACCTGGTCCACCTGGTGAACCTACGTTTGAGATATTCGTAAAATGTGGTAATGGCATATCTTTTTTAATTATTTTTTATAAATTATATATTATTACTCACATTGTCTTTATCTCCATTTATTATAATTATGTTGTTAAAAATGCCATTTCCACTTTTTAATAGATAGATTATGAATTGTAACTATAGATTTTGTAATAAAGAGATTAAATGGGGTAGACCTGATAGAAGGTTTTGTAATAAAAATTGCAAGTCAAGAGAAAATGCCATAATAAAAGAATTAAAGTCACTTAGGAGAAGAAATAGGAGAAACAAAGATTTTGTTGAAAAATCAAATATTAAACATAACTATAAATACAACTATGAGCTAACACTTTATGAAAATTGTAGAAGTAAAGTTAAAATAGTTTGTCCAATACACGGAGAATTTGAGCAAACACCAAATGCTCATTTATACTCTGGTAGCGGTTGTGAAAAATGTGCTAGAGAAGCGAGAAGAAAAGAAACAATACCATAATAATTTCATATAAAAAATAAAAAATTTTACATGAGAGTTTACATGATAACAGATACGCATTTTGGAATATATCTGAATAATTTAGAAAAGTGGTTGAATATGATGGAAACCACAATCTATAACTTTTTAATACCCTATTTAAAAGATAACTTTGAAGAAGGAGATATACTTATTCACTTAGGTGATTTATTTGATAATAGAACTAGTATTCCCATAAATGTTTTAAATAAAGTAGAAAAGATTCTAAAAGATATATCTGATATAATACCAATGCATATAATGGTTGGTAATCATGATCTTTTTAATAAGGGATCTAATGAAGTAAACTCAGTTAGAATATATGGTTATATAAGTGATAATATAACAGTCTATGAGAAAACTACAAAATTAACAATTGGTAATAAAGACCTAATATTAATGCCTTGGGTTGAAAAAAGAGTTGAAATGATTAAAGAGATTGGTAATAATCCAGGTGACTATCTTTTCTGTCACTCCGATTTAAATGGTTGTAAAATGCACCTTAACTCAGTTGCTCATAGAAATGCTGATAAAATAGATGTTGAGGAATTTGGTAAGTATAAAGAGGTATTTTCGGGCCATGTGCATATTACACAAGTTAATAAGAATTTTAAGTTTATAGGTAGTTTATGGCAAATGGATAGAAATGATATGGGTGATCAAAAAGGAATCACCATACTTGACCTAAATACTGATAAAATTGATTTTGTACCTAATACATACTCACCTGTATTTAGAAGATTTAGTGTTTCTAATGAAGATGATATTGAGAGATTAGATGAATTAAAAGATACCAAAGACTACATAGATTTGTCTATATCAAACAATCTTTTAATTAGTAATAGAAAACTACGCAGAAAGTTAGAAGTGATGTTAGAGAAGGGTAATTTTGCCTCTGTTGACTATATTGATGATATTACAAAAGAGTTAGTTGAAGGAGAAGAAGTAAATGAATCTATTGAGTTAGATGAGAATGGAATGGAAATATCTGTTCAATTAGAATATGAAGATTACATCAAAGAATATATTTTAAAACAGAAATATGACAATGATAAATTCAAGTCTGGAGTTATTTCTGAATTTGATGAAGTTATTAAGATATACAATGAGAATTATAAAGTAAAAAGTGAATAAATAAAAAACCCATCATTAAGATGGGTTTTTTATTAACTTTATTTTCAAATTACCTGTACCTTTTATAACTCGATGATAAACACCCATTGGTATAAAAACTTCCCCTTTTATTTCTTTAGGTAATTCATTATCAATTTGAATCATCCAGTCTGTTTCACCTATAGATTCAACAATACGAGATTCACGGTCACGATGCCAAGTAAACTCTCCAGAATCAGTATCTTGTTTGAACTCTCTGATAAAAGTATTATCACTTAGTTTATTTTCTTGAAAAGGAAGTATCATAATTACCAGAACCCCGGATAAGTTTTTCCGCCCCACAAGTGACCGTATCGATTTATGCGACATGACCAGTACCCCGCGGTAGTTTTATTTTTCTTTAAATGACACTGGTGGCGTGCAGCAAATGACTTTCTAGCTTTAGGATTACTAACTTTAGCTGTTAACCCGCCATGAACATCACCAAAAGAAATCTTTTTAACCTTACCAGTTTTTGGATTCTTTACATAAACTTGGTATTTCTTAGTTCCACCACGCATTGGATAATTTAACTTAACTTCTTTACCATGATATTCAGCCTCATTTAGTTCTTCAATGTTTTCCATTGGTATATCTAAAGGAACCAATTCACCATTGAACATTCCAAACCTACCAATATCAGTTGATTCATATAATTCTTTATCAACATCACATAGATTAACTCTGCCTAAGTCAAATAGTTCTCTAGCTTCTTTAATAACATCATAGAAAGCTTCAGATCCTGGTCTGAATATGTTTTCGGTAATAGGTTTATTATTCTCTAAATGATATTTAAGAGATTCTGATACATTTATAAATTCTGTGAATTTTCTAATTTGCATAGTTAGTTATTATTTTAGTTCATTGAATTTTTCAATTTTGTTCTTTTTAACATTTTGGAGTTCTTTTTCATCATGTTCAACCGGCTCAGTTTTGATATCAGGATTTAAATCCTTTTCCATTTCTAAAGAATCGGCATTAAATTCCATTTCTTGGTTTTCAACTTTTTCTTCTTTTGTTTCGTTAAATCTTTTGATGTGTTTCATTTTATTTACTAATTTTTTTAAGCACTTTAGCGCATTTTTCATACTCTTCATTTTCTTCCAGTTCTTTAAGATATTCTCTTAGTTGTTCTTTATTATATAGTTCTAATCTTAGATTAAATCTAACTTCTCCTAACTCTCTCATATCTTTAACTCCTTTATCTATCATTTTATTAATGACATCTCTTTTAAATTGTGACATATTTACAAAGTCATTCCAATCATTGATATTATTATCTTTTAGAAAGTATAAAATACCATCAGTACAAGAAGTTATTTTATCTATAGTAGATTCAGTTAAAAATTGATTATAATTACTTATTTTCATTAAAAGTATATATTATTTTTCCTTATCAAGAAATGTAAAATTAATATATACTTAAAACTATTAATAAACATAGATGTCAAATCATAAAAATCTTATATTTTTTAACAAAGAAGGTGATTATTTAAATTTCAATTATAATGATACAACCGATAGATTTGAGGGTAATATTCTCTTTCATGAAAATTCAACAGATACTTTCAAAACATATGGTTTGTATATGTTTGAAAAGATATCAGCTTTTGAATATGAAGTTCCTGATGTTTTAACATTGGCTAAATTTCAACTATTTAATGAATATGGTATGGATATTCACGGTGCTAAGTATGCTACACAATCTGTTACATTAATAGAACCGGTTAATAATGATCCTGATTTCTTTTCTAAATGGATATATGGTATTAATTTTGAATCTAAGTTTCCTATTGGAACTCATATAGTTTTTGATACTCCTTTTTTAGAGTTCACTAACCCTCAACAAACTTATATAGTTGTTGCTTCAAAGAAGGGTGCTATTATGGTTATAAGTTTGATGGATAATCAAACATTTGAATCAACATTTTACACAACATATAGTGATCCAACTCAATATGGTAACATCTATATCTCAGGTTTAAATTTAATTGGTGTTTATAACTATATAGATGCTTTCTATAATAATAATTTATCTAGCTGGAATGAACCTAACTTTTATGATAAGTATACTAAAGGTAGAAGATTAAATATAGTAAACTCTACTAAGAATAAAAATGCTGATAATAGATTTACACAAAAAGTAGTAACAGTTGTTGATGATAACTTAACTGATACTGTTTATTTTGAATATGATTTACCTAATGTATCTCTTCCAACAAATTCAGATTTAGTTATTGAGCTTGTTACTAAAACAGATTTACCTCTAATTTATAATGGGTCATTATCAATATCAACAAATTCTATTTCATTTGGAACATCTACTGTTCCTATAATATTAAAGCCAGGGATAGTTTTTAAAATTAGTGGATCGGTTAATAATACATCATTTTATACTGTTGATTCAATAATTAATTTTACTTCTAATAATCAAGTTATATACTATGCTACTCAATCATTAGTTACTTATGATAATAGGATTTATGAATGTATACAAGCTTATACACAAAGTGGTATTTCACCTGTTACTAGTGAATTTTTTACAAATAGAGTTGGTTTATCAACTGGGTATGAGGTAACACCTTATAATACTGTATATTGGAAATTAGCAACATATATACCAGTAGCAGAGACATTAGTATCCGAGAGTTTATTATCTACTCAAATTTATCTTAATAGTAACAAGTTATACTTTACTCAGGCATTTACTCAAAGTCAAGCAATAACATTAGCATCTGCAGTTGATAACTATGTAGATCAATTCAAATTATTTAATATTGATTTATATTACTCGGTTAATAAATTAAAAGCTGATTTAATGTATCCTACTAGATATGTAGATGTTAATTATTATCATACACAATTTGGACCAACTTATTCTATTGGTAGTGGATATATTACAAACTATGAAAGAGTTGTTAGGGTTGAGCAAGAGTTAGTTACTGAATTAAATTATGATGTTTCTGAAAACTTTGACTATAATATAGTTTTTACTGACTTAGATGAGTATGGATTAATTATTAAGATTAATAAAATGGTTTATCAAGAAGAGATAGACTGGGTTTATTCTGGTATATCGGTTGATATGCCTAGAACTATAGATAGAACACTTAGAAATTGGTTAACTAAAAGTCACCCAAGATTAGTAACATTAGGCATATTTGCTACTTTACAATATATTGGGTCTGGTTATTCAATTTTCTTTAACTCAATTAAATTAACTACAGAATATCCAAATGTTCCTATTGACTTCACTGTTGAAGTTGGGACAACTGCTAATTTTTACATAGAACATTCTAGAGTGCTATTCAATGAGTTAGGTAGTTATTTAGGTGTTAAAATAAATAACAGAGATTATAGTATAGGAGTTACTTACTCTACTTACCCAACAACTGTTGATATACCTGGTACATTACAATTATGGAGTGAGGAATATGCTGATGTGTTACAGGATTTTGGAATCTACACAACTATTATCAATAATATGATAAAGTTTGATGTTAAGGAACAGGATCAAAGATTAGAATATACTTTTTCCATTGGTAAGAGTACTTTACCTGGTCTTCCTGGATATTCTATAATTAGGAAAATGAAGGGTAATGTTGGATTGTTAATAACATCAAATCAAATTCAACTTCCGGGTCCTACTTATTCTTTAGAAGAAGCTGGATTTGCGACTGGTATGGTTGTTGCTATTAATAATACAATTTATCCATATAATAATCAAGAGTTTGTTGTTTTAGGATTAGACCCTGATAAGATAGATTTAAGTTATGAAGGTCCTTTCTGGGGATTAACAAATGACATCTGTAGTGTTTCTCCTTTTGTTAATATTGCTTATAATCTTGGGTTTGGTGCTACTGGTTGTCCTACTCCTGTTGGACCAACTGCCGGTGATCAAGGTGGCCCATTTAGTCAATACCAATTCAGTAATTTAATGTTTAGTATTTCTTACAATCCTAATAGTTATGTTATCAATACTTATAATTTAAGTTCATATCAAGGTAGTTCTAATATGGTTGATATTACTTATGTTCAATTATCTAACTCTATTTATGCCTTGGGTGATGACATTACTGTAATGGATTCTTATTTTGCTGATTATTTAACTACTATTTCTTTACCTGGTAATACTCAAAGTTTACACTTAAAGTTTAATGATATTAATAATTATCTTTACTCATTATCTAAAAACATATTATATGTAATAGATCCATTATTAAACAATGTTGTGTCTACTATTACATTAGCAAATGATGCTTTTGATATTGAAATAAACACTTATAATGGAGATATTTATATATCATATCAAAATACAAATAGAATTGATATTTATAGCTATTTAAATGTACTTGTAACTACTTTAACATCTGGATCATCTTGGTCATCTGGTAAAACTTATAATATGACTTTCAATGAATATGAAAAAGATATGTATGTTATTACTGATGATTCTAGTGATATAGTTCTTAGAATAGATGGTACTACCAGAACACTTCAAACTGTTTATGGTATTCCTGGGTTATCTAGTATGTCATCTTCAGCTTATAATATTTACTATGAGCCAGTAAATGAATCTGTTTATGTTTGGGGTAGTGCTAGTTTATATAAAATAGATAATAGTTCTGTAGTTTCTATAACAAATGTTACAACTCAAGGATTTAATGATATATTATTTAGTAATCTAACTGGTCAAATGTATATTTCTGATTCATCATTATCATTTCAATCATTGGATCTTAATACAAATACTACTTTATTTAATACAGGACCTTCTACATATGGTTATTTAGCTCTCAATCAATATGACAGTGATATTTACTTATCATCTCTTACTACAAACACTATTAAGGTGATGAGCCCTATAAATGGTAGCGTAATATACACAGCAACTTTAACAGACCAAACCACAAAAATCATTTATGATCCTGATAGAAAGAGTGTTTGGGCTATACAACCTAATACAAACTCTATAATAGAGATAGTTGTTAATTTAAGTAGTTTTGTTTCTACTTATGTTATTCCTACTAGTAATATAAATGATAATCAATATGGTACTTTAGATCCTAATTATGTTCAGAGAGATGGTCTTTGGTTAAAAACAAGAGAGTATATTAGAGCTCCTAGAGAGAATTTCTTAGGAGAACCAAGAGTAACATATTACTATAGATGGATGACTGATAATGTTCCTGAAATTTTCTTATATGATTTTTCTGGTGACCAATTACCAATAACTGGGTCATATGCTTATATCGGATCTAAACCACTTACTGAAATTAATCTTAATAAAGTTCCTAATAAGAATTTAAATAATGTTTCTTTGTCACAAGCTCAACAAACAATTTTTGACAGAGTTTATTATAGTTTAGATCATATTGATGAGGAAACTACTAATATTTATTTAGATCCGACTCCGGTAGAAACATTTATTGGGTTTAATTCATCACAAGAAGGGGCTATAAGATCTATATTACAATTATTTAAAAGAGAAAATGTTACTTTTGAAATTAATACTAACTCCACCAATAATGATATTATAACATTTAAAACTTTTGTTGATATTGATGGTGTTAGTAGAGGAGAGATTAAACTAAATATAGCATCAAGTGAGTATTTTGTATATGATGGTAGTGATAATAAGAGGGGTCTTAAACCTGGTCAGTTATTAAGAATTGATATTAAAGATAGAACAAATACTAAAAAACAATATGTTTCTGGAAATAGCGGAAGAATATTTAGAATAAAGAATGTTTATAATAGAACAATAGTTGTTGATTTTATTAGATCCGCTGATTCGATGTTATTTGAAACTACAGTTATAAGTAATTACCCAACAATTGGTAAAACAACATACTTAGGCGTTACATTTACTGCATTAGATAGAGAAATTGGTAGATTTAATGTACTTGGTCAAACTGAAGATGAAGATGTCAGATTTAAAGTAGAATTAGGTAATGTAGGTAAAAACATAGGGTCAGATGAGACATTTATCTTTAAAGAATATGATATTTATGAAGGAGGTATTGACTGGACTTATTTAAATAAGAAGAGAAAAGAGATGTTAATGCAAAAACATCTCATATACCCATATATTGGTTCTTATAAATCAATTATAAATGCTATTAATTTCTTTGGATATAACGATTTAGAGTTAAATGAATATTATAGAAATATAAATGAAGCTTCTGATAATTTTGATAAACTATTTAAAGTAGAAATTCCTGATATTTTTGATAATACTGTGGAGGGATGGACAGAGAATGACTTTATTAAACATACTTTCCCAAATGCTAGCTATGAAACTACAAATTTATTTAATTTAACTTATAGAATAACTGATAAAGAAGGTAATAATGTTTTACTTTATAGCTTAGAAGAGGTTCAGATTAAGTTACAAGGATTAAAATATTGGTTACAAAAAAATATTATTCCTTTAACTCATAAGATATTGGATATTACTGGAAGAGCTGATTTTGTTGGTGTGAATACTATAGAACACCGTTGTTTTGATATACAACAATTTAATATTAAACAAAATATGTCTCCAGTGTCATTTAAGCTAAATGAAGCCTATTTGATGCCGATTAATAGCGGTTCTACTCAATATACTTGTGTATTAGATTTTAATTTATTATCATCATCTACATATTCAAGTGGTTTATCTACATACCCAAGTGCTTCTACTGCTTCTATTCCGGATTTTTATAATATATCTATAAGAACTTATAAAACATACCCAGAATGGAATCCGTTTGTTACTTATCAAATTGGTGACAATGTTATTTATTATGATAAGTTATATCAATCTGTTATAGATAATAATAGAGTTAAAAATCCTAGAAAATATGATGCTTCGGTTGATTGGTCTTCTCCGACTGGTACATATAGTTTTAGTGTTGGTCAAGTTTATAAGTATGATAGAGATTATTATGTTTATAGTGGAATAGGTGTTTCTTCTGCTACTTCATCAACATATTCAACAATTACTCCAAATAAAGATAGTAGCAATTGGTTAAATGTAACTGAATGGAGACAAATGGATTTTATGCCTGTTCAACAATTTTCAGAGTTTAGAGTAATTGATAATTTATATCCTTATAATTTCACTATAGATTCAAATATTGATCCTTTCTTAGTTATTGAGATAACATCTGATAATGGATATGGTCAAACATACAGAGATAGAAAGAATTATGAAATAAGAGGATTACTTGATATAAGAAATGGAACAGTTACTTATGATCCAATTGGACCATTTGTTCCAATTAATCAAATAACAACTTTACCTTAATAAAAAACCTCTGATTTAATCAGAGGTTTTTTATTGAATTTGGAATAAAATCCATTGTTGATTTTCTTCATCCCAAGTATAGTTACCTTCTTCTGGGTATGATACTGGTGATTTCCAATTAAATTTAGTATTCAATGACCAACTAGCAAATGGTTTTGGAGAGATAAAAACATTATTAGTCTCATCCCAAGTATCACCTATACCAGCGTATTTATTTCTAAAGTTAGAATTATAAGATGTTTGTCTTATTAAAACACATTCTGGATAAATATTTTTAATATTTATATCATTGGTTAAAAAGTCAATTCCTAATTGTTCGACTTCAACTCCATTTTGAGTAATAGTTTCGTTACCAACCGATAAAACTGATATTACTATATTATCCTTATTTATTAATGTAAAAGTTGCCATTAATTCTGAAATCTATATTTTATAATTACTATACCTGAACCACCATTTCCTCCGTGTTCTGTTCCATTCCAAGATCCTTCACCCCATCCACCGCCACCACCGCCAGTGTTGACTGTTCCATCTTCTCCACTTTGACCAGATCCACCTGTTGAACCAGCTCCTCCTCCACCAATACCTCCTCTTCCTGCAGGTCCTCCTGTGTATGTTGATCCTCCACCTCCACCACCATAGTAGTTTGCGTCAATTGCTGACTGTATACCATCTCCGCCATCTCCACCGTGAGCCTCTGGTCCTATGAAGAATCCATCACCACCGACACTACCAGCTCCGCCGCCGCCGCCAGCTCCATAGTCACCTACATTTGATTCATCTGATCCTGATCCCCCATTATTACCTTGGCCAGTTGTACCAAGTCCTCCGTGAATTGAAGAACCATTACCTGTAACACCACCACCCCCACCACCTGATCCCCCTGATAATGGTGCTGCATAATGCGCTCCACCACCACCTCCACCATAAGCCGTGTTTCCATCAAATGTTGAATCACCTCCCATACCACCATTCTCATAATAATAATATGCTCCTGCTCCACCACCTCCGATTACTACGGCGTATGTTGTTGCACCACTTGATAAAGAGAATATTGTATTTTCTATAACGCCTCCACCACCGCCACCGCCACCAATATATTGACCAGCTCCTCCACCTCCACCAGCAACTATTAATACTTGTATAGTGTTATTTGGAGAAGAACCTACATTACTAACTACAAAGTTTGTACTTCCTACTGATGTGAATGTGTGTA
>Ga0209084_1000511_pt1 | contig 36508 bp, 40 predicted proteins | sample C_130820_MF_Meta_FD_187309 | JGI IMG/M metagenome (GOLD analysis project Ga0209084, IMG submission 187309) | Freshwater microbial communities from Lake Croche, Canada to study carbon cycling - C_130820_MF_MetaG (SPAdes) (version 2) | ecosystem: Environmental > Aquatic > Freshwater > Lake... | reverse complement strand
AAAATAATAAATAAACACGTATGTATTTTTCTTCGCCTGCCAAAATAAATTTTTAAAACTCACAAAAAAAAAATGTAAGTCGCAAATGACGCTCCGTGTTTTAATATAGCTTTTATTTACAAAAATAAAGCTAACAGCGTTGGTCGCGGGTCGTAATTATTACTTTTTCGTAAGATATTGATTTTTTTAATCTCATCCATTTTTCTTGTCCCGCAGCTAGAATGGTGGGCCAAGGAAACAACGCGCTCGCGTTTCAGCCGAACCTTTACAATCCAGGCAACCTCTTCATTAACATTCCGGCGTACAAACCTGTAGCCGAGCAGAACGCCTTTCTCAACGACCTCGCCTTTGTGTGCCACTCCGTCTGCGTTGGTGATATTGAGGGCCTTTCTGTTAAGCAGAAGATGGAGTTTTACAGCTTCATGTACCGCAACTTTAAGAAGAACTATCACGAAGTCGTCAACTACGCTCACCTTTTTACTACTGACGCAGTCAAAAAGGAGAGCGACCGTCGCATCCACGAGCAGCAGAACAACCTGCCCATCGACGTCGAGGCCATACATGTGTGGGCGCGGCGCAAGTCTGCCATTAATTCCATCTTCGGCTTGGTTTTGGACAAGTTTCCGCAGCCAAATCAAGTCCTAATTTCAAACATCCTGCAGACTATCGCGTAAGGGGGGCATTTTGATTGCAAACAAAATGCCATTTTCTGTAACTCAAACTACGCTGCCCGTACCAAAACCATAGAGCGTCTTTCCCTGACGCTTGAGCGCGTAGATGACGTCAAGCGCCGTTACGGTCTTGCGGCGCGCGTGCTCCATGTACGTGACGGCGTCGCAAACAATATTCTCGAGGAAGACCTTGAGCACACCGCGCGTCTCCTCGTAGATAAGGCCGGAGATGCGCTTTACTCCGCCGCGACGCGCCAGGCGGCGAATCGAGGGCTTGGTGATGCCCTGGATATTGTCTCGCATGACCTTGCGGTGGCGCCTCGCGCCTCCCATTCCTAAACCCTTGGCGCCGAGGCCGCGGCCCTTGCCTCCGCCGTGTCCGCCGTGGCGGTGCGCCGAGTAGCCTCCGCCTCCAACAGGCTGCGTCGTCGCCATAGTGCCCTGAGTAGCCTTGGCCTGCGTCATGCTAGGCTGCGCGTGGCTCTCCTCCTGCTCCTTGCTGCTGCTCTCCTCCTCCTTGCTGCTGCTCTCCTCGTGCTCTTCCTGCGTGGATGCAGAGTAGTACTCGGTCTTCTGAGTAGCCATTTCGATCGATCGACTTTGAGGCTCGGAGTAAACTAAGGAAGGACTGGGGTGAGAGTTGAGAGGAAATTGGTTTAGTCACGTTCTCTTTTGAAAACTTGAATTACGACCCGCAAACAACACAGATCGCTTTAGAATCATAATCTAAAGCGGAAGGACGAACGGGAATGCGTTTGAGTGAAACTTACTTTTTCGGAATTTTGAAAACGTACTCGTTGGTTGCTTGGGGTAGGTAATTTAATTAATTAAATTAATTCAGTTTTAAAAAAGCGATATAATAAATTCTCCTCAGAATTTTCCTAAACGTTAAAGGATCCCCTTTGCATGCATGAACCTTGATTGCCATTAACCAAAAATGATTTCCTCTCAGCCTGCTTCTAAAAAGAAGCTGCCTTTAATGCTTTTCCCGCCTTCGGTTTCTAAACCTCTTGTTCACCGAGATTCGCCACTGCCTGCTCCTGCGCCTGCGCCTACAACCACGACTTCTTTAAATGTAATGAAAGATGGTCCTGTTGAGAAAAAGACTAATCGCCGCGGAGGCAAGCGTGGCGGACGCGCAAAGAAAATGACTTTTACAAATGTTATTGACATTGATGGAATTTCGAAATATGCAAAGAATCATCCTTCTCCTTCTCTTTCTCCTTCTCCTTCTCTTTCTCCTGCACCTGTTTCTGCGCCTGCCCCTCCTTCTATCCAGCATACTTCGCCTTTATCGCCTCCTCCTTCTCCTTTTGCGCCATTGCAGAAAAAGTTTGTTTCATCTTGGGCTAAACTTGCTCCTTCTTATCATAAAGCAATTCAGATTGATGAATCAGAAATTTGTCTGCCTCTTCCTTTTATGCCAGAAGGATTCAATTCTCAAGTTTCAGCCCTGGATGCTAATAAAAATTTCAAGGAACAATTGCGAAGCGTAAATCTTTCAGTTTCCCTCTTGATGTGATTGATTTGTTTTGCAAAATATAAATAAAGTTTATTCGTTAAGTCAGTCCCAATTTATTATTCAAAATTGCGTCCGTCGTCATCTTTCTACAAACAACAAAAAAGTAGAAGATATGGAGCAGTCAACCATTTTTGTTGCCTACAAGTCGGGCTCAGAAGAATCTTGGGATTACTGTGGGTTTCCTGGAGGTTGGGAATGGATTGGACGAGGAAGCACAAAGCACTGGAACAGTTATCCTCATGAAGAGCAGTTTGAAGGACCCAGTGAAACCAAGGCTGAAATGATTATTTACCTGCATAACTTCTTTAAAAACCTCAAAAATAGGGGACTTGTAAAAAAGTACAAGTTATTTCCAGTCTTGGAAGAATTTCAAAAGTGGATTTTCGGATAACTGTTTTGCAAAAATTTTATCGCTTCCTCTCAACCTCAAAAGCACCCATTCACGTTTAAACACCATTCTAAGTGCGCTGGTAGGAATTGCGGGTCGTAAAACGCGATTTGTAGATTTGAACTGACACACGCAAAAAAATGGACTCCTTCGACTCAACGTCATTCAAGCCGTTTGAGGAGTGGACGGAGGATGAGTTCAAGTCAGAGCCGAATTGCCGCGAGATTTACAAGTCCATGACGCCTCAGGAGCGGCGCGACCACCCTCTGCCGCTCTTTTGGCTTATCCACGAGATGGACGAGGAGGAGCGCGAGCGCATTTACAACGAAAAGCTCGAGAAAGCCAAGATTTTCATGGATTCATGCTGCCGCATCGCGGCGCAAAAGACCGGCATCTCTCTTTTCGAAAGCAATTATGCCGTGGTGCTGCAGAACGACTACATGGTTCTCAAGACCGTGCTGGCTCGCTTTAAAGAGGGAAAGTTCGTTTCCGTCAAGCTCGAGAAGGCGGCATTGGAGTTTGGGCGCGCACTGAACAATTCAATTGAGATGTTCTGGAATGCCGAGGATGGCCGCCTCATCGTGAACGATGCTTCTCTTTCGCCGTCGAGTGCCAAGCGCGTCGAGAAGAACCGCAACTACATGCTCATCACGTGGCACGCCTTTGTGAAGGCAAAGCTTCAAGAGAATGTTGAGGCGCGCTACTCCACTTTTCTGTAGGAGGTTTTTGTAAAATTTTGAAATTTAAAGACGTCCCAATTTAATCACCTGTAAAAAACAAAAGATTAAAATGGCGGCTACTCTTTTAGTAGTAGAACGAAATAAAGGTTTACTTTTTTTCGATGGAGAATTTTTAGAGCTGAAGAAAAATGATTGCTTTAAAATGGAACGAAAAGTAGAAACTAAATCGGGGAATACATACGACCAAAATACAACCTTTAGAATTGACAAGATATCTGAAAATGATGTGATTACAGCTATTCCTTGGAGAGATGCAAATTACGACTCAATGGGAGCGAGATGGGATGAAGGGAAAAAGAGAAAAATAAATGTTACAGAAGAAGAGTTAAAGTATGTTCGTACAATTAGTCTCGTTGATTGTTCTTCTTTTTCTTCTTCTTCTTCTGCATCATCATCATCATCAGAAAAAGAAGAAGCTGATTCATTATTTATTCCAAAGTGCGATGAATACAGATACGACGATGACATTGAGGTAAGGTTCCAAGATGTAACGTCAAACTATTTTACAAAGAATGCAGAGTTTGAGGACGAGGGGGCAACAGAACCATTGCAATTTTTTGACTTTAACTTTGACTTTCCCGCAACTGGAAATTCGTTGGGCATGGTAAAGGGTTTGACAGCAGTAAGGACCGGACATGGTGGAATGAATGATTGCTTAGTTCATGCAATTTTGAATTGCTGTGATCCCACTTTTAGGTACCGTACACAGAATCAAAAGGATCGTATTGCTTCCTTTATGCGACGAAAAGTCTTTGCAGAAATTCCAGGTCTTAGTAAAGTCCAAAAAGATCTATTCAAGTCACAGGATTTTTTAACAGATGAGTCGTTAGTCGCAATTTCAAATTGCCTGAAGATTTGCTTCGGTATTTTTTGTGTTGGATCTACGCATCAATACGAAAAGACATTTCAGCTCATTGGCACTGGTGATGCTGCCGAACAAGTTCCGCAAAAGTGCTTCTTGATTCAAAATGATGGAACTTGGAAACGATCTGGAATTCACTATTCCGCTCTCTGCCTTAAACCTTTAAATAAAGTGGATAAAGACGTTTTGTTTTCAATTCCTATTCAAAGAGCCGTAGAATTGACTGAAGATTATAATGGAACTGATAAAATAGACGATGAAAATAGGTTCGGGTGGTACAATTCATTAGAAAACGAGGCAAAAAGAAATGGTGGTGGTGAAGGAAGAGACGGAACAAAATCAGTCCTCCCCCAACCTGCTTTGCAGCAAATGCAAGCGCAAGTGCAAGTGCAAAAAGGAGCTAATTCAAACTACTCTTCTCCTCCTTCTCAAAACATTTTGAGTAAAAGAAATTTAGTTCCTGCCATCTACTCTGCTCAAAGTAGAAGAAGATCATTGAGTAGAAGAAGAAGATCATTAAGTAGAAGAAAAAGTCCAAAAAATATTCAAAGATGGTCAAAACGTCGTCATATTGCTTCGCTTCTTAGGAAGAAAAAGAAGAATTCGAAAAGTATTCAAAGGTGGTCCAAAAAAAGATACTTGCAATCTGTGCTTCGTAGATCTCGTTAAATTACACTTCTGATTATCAGTGTCAAAAAAATCTTAAAATTATTTTTTTTGAAAAGTATTAATAATTCAATTTAATTTTGCGCCTCGATTGCTTTTGCTTGCTTTGGACTCTTTCAAATACATACGTTACGGAATTTGAGTTTGGCGGCGTTGGCGGGTGGTAACTCTGCAAACTGCAAAACAAAATGAGTCGGCCCGAAACATACCTTGATTCAGAATTTTCACCAATTAAGAATCCATGGACTTCTAGAATATTTTTAAGTACTGGAATTAAAAAAAAAGAGGCTTTATATTTGGCGAGTGCTTTTCATGAACAAAACGGTTATTTCTATGCAAATTCTGTAAAATCTGTTCAGGAATGCATTGTGTGCGGTTGCACAAGTAAGTTTCGTGATCAAGAGAAAGTATGTGGTTGCGATAGTTGCTCAAAAGTAGAATGTCACATCTACAGTGATCAGCCTGACCTCGAACGTCATAAATATATTCAAGAATTAGACAAGATGGCCAAAAGGTTTTCATCAAACATGGTTGACTTACGCATAGCATTTCGATCAATGTCTGAAAGAGAAATTGAAGAGCACATAAAATCTAGTCTTAAAAACAGCGAATTGAGTCAACAAATATTATTGGAAAAGCTCAATATTCGCGCGGATGAAAATCTGTGCTCAGTCTGTATGCTCGAAAAAAAAAATATCCTTTTATCTCCATGCAACCATCTTTGCGTCTGCGAAAAATGTTCTTCTCATATTAATTTTATTTGTCCAATATGCAGAACGCCTGTGAAGAATATATTAAAAGTATTTTTATAGATTTAAAATTCCCATTTTTAAAATCTCACTTCTCTAATTCAATTTCCCTTTCTCTTTCTGCACTCCTTCGTCTGCGGATCCCTCACTTCCCCTTTCGGGCACGGTAATTTTCTATCATCCCATTTTGTTAAAAACTCTAGCATTTCTACTTGAACTTTATCCTCAAGATCAGAAGTTTTATCTACGAATAACTTTTCGTATGAAAATTTTGTTCTGGCTCGCTTCCCCCACATTGAATTTTTAAAGTTTCCATTAGTGGCAAAAATTCTTAATGCAGAAAGTCGTTGTTTTTGAGCTTCAGATAATTTTGTTTGAATTTGAATGATAGGAAGAGGAGGGCTTCTGCTCCTACTTCTACTTCTACTTCTACTTTTACTTTTACTTTCACTTTTGATTCTTATCTTTCCGTCCTTCGTGACCTTTGCTAACAGTTTAATTAGCTTAAACCTCAACTTTTGAATACGGTCGCTTATAAATTTTGGCCATCCAATAGGCAGAAAGGGCCATTGTTTATTGTATTCGCCATTGTAATTTCTTAATTGGGCAAGGTCAAGAGCGGTTCTTCCAAAGTTATCTTTGATATCTGGATCCGCTCCTGCTTTTAAAAGCATTTTTATTCCTTTGTATGATTCATCTAAATAGTTTTTCGCGCTTAGTAACATTAGTGGAGTTAGACCAGTATCAGTCGACTGTAAATTAACATCTATCTTATATTTTTTTCTGAGGAAAAAGTACAATGAATCGCCTAATAAAAAATCTTTTGTATACTCGCCGTCAAATGCATAAAATAAAGCAGTTTTTTTGCCCCATTGTTGTATAATCGTTCGTGCATTAATGTTTGCGTCTGCTTCAAGAAGAGCAAATACAATACCATCCCGATTACTTATTTTTTTGCCGAATTTTGCAACATATGTGGAATACCAAGTAGCCATTAAAGGAGTAAGCGAAAACATTCCAATTTTGTCTACATCTGCGCCTTGAGAAATGAGATATTTCGCGCATCTTTCAGAACCAATTGCACACGCGCAAAAAAGTGGAGATCCTTGTAATCCTTCCCAATCATGAAGTTCATCGGAAAAGAAACCATGGTCCATTCCGACTTTTAAAGCAAAAACGTCGTCCCTTTCGAAAATCAATGGAGTAATTTTTATAAACAAATCTTTAAGATTTACTGCAATCGAGGCTCCTGACTGCTGAAATCCTTCATCATCACCAAAATGTGAGCGTATGTGGCACATCCATGAAGAATAATCTTTTTCTTTATACGCTTCAACTGGGTCTTCTTTCAGTCCTAAATATTCTGCGAATAGAATTAAATCGTCTCGCAACTTATTTTGATTATGATGACGATTATATTCTAATGTGCTCAACAAATTGCCTAAAAAGTTTATAATTACTTTGCTTTGCTTTACAGAAAAGGGAGAATTTGACAGTGGGTTGAAATTCTGCTTCTTGTTTAAGACCGCCTCGCATAATGATCGGAGGTCAAAGCATATTGTTCTAGAGCTTTTAGCTTCGGCATCGATTGGTACTTGAAGTAAATATCTTGAGTTAAAGTTTTTTTTCAAATTTTTTAAAGTGATTGGATCATCGTCGTCATTGCATTCTCCGGATTTTCCATCATTTAAAAGTTCTTCGGGTATATGAATCACTAACTCTTCTTGTTTAGAGCTCTGGCTCCTGCTTCTGCTCCTGCTCTTACTTGCACTTTCACTAACTAAAATAGGGCTTTTGCTCCTACTTCTGCTCTTGCTCTTGCTCCTGCTTTTGCTCATGCTCCTACTTTTGCTTTTCGACCCGGTCAAGTCAATAATTGAATTCACCATTTTGTTTTTCTTCTTTGTCTGTTTTCATGTTTTTTTTTCGAACATTAAAAAGCGGCCAAGTTTCCGACCCCGGTTCGGGCTTCGGCTGGCTTTGGCTTTCGGTCAACTTACCCTGACCAAAACTCAAATTCCCAAACTTTTGCGTAAGTCCACCGAACCTCCCCCAAAACTTTACCAAACGTCTTAAATTGCGTTTCTAAGACGCTCTGCGCTTATCGCGGGTCGTAAATCGCAAAATCCGATTGTAAACTTGCATTTTCGGTTTTTGATTTTTTTGAGTACACTGACCTCAAACCTTTTTAATCCATTAAATCCTCAAATCGCAGTTTAAAGTTCAAGCTCTCTCTAGTCTTTCTACTGTACTGCACAGCAAGAGATCGAAATGGTACGCGTCAAGCAGACTGCGCGTATGAGCACGGGAGGAAAGGCGCCGCGCAAGCAAATTTCGACTAAGATGAACCGCGCGGCTTCCAAGGGACTTCCCGCGGGCGCAGTCAAGCGCCCGCACCGTTACCGCCCCGGCACGGTGGCGCTGCGCGAGATCCGCCGCTACCAGAAGAGCACGGAGATGCTCATCCGCAAGTTACCGTTCCAGCGCCTCGTGCGCGAGGTTGCGCAGGAGTTTCAGGCAGACATTCGCTTTCAGAGCCAGGCCTTGCTTGCCATCCAGGAGGCGGCCGAGGCTTACCTCGTCGGGCTTTTTGAGGACACAAACTTGTGTGCGATCCACGCCAAGCGCGTCACGATCATGCCGAAGGACATGATGCTGGCGCGGCGCATCCGCGGGGAGAGGTCGTCATAGACTAAAGTGGATTTGAGGGGATCGAGGGGCGAATTGTGACAGTGCAAAGAGTGCAAAGAGTTCAAAGCATCAATCCCTTCTTTGATCTCGATTCCGGCATGCTGCTACAGCAGTTCTTATAGACCTCTCCACTCTCTCTTCCGCACTTGATGCCTTCTTGATTCTTTGTCTTCCAATGCGTATAGTCTCGATGCTCTGAATTTAGGTACTTGAGCCATTCGTCCGCTTGAGCTTCACTCAAGACATAAAGTCCGCCTCCTAGACATCCTGTCGGGCTTTTCCATCGAATCGCGTACATTTTTGTGTGGCTTGTGCTGAAAAATAACTATATTGTAATATTGGATTAAATAAATAAAATTTAATTAAATTAATGCAAAAGCCTTGTCTCTTCGACCCCGGTTTTGAAAGAGAAAAATCAACGAATTTCTTTGCGCGACCATTTCAAGCTGTGTGCTTCGAAGTATAACTTTTCCACTGAGTGCAATAACCCTTTGATATCACAAACTAAACCTTTGTAAAAAAAAATCTAACTCGCCCTGGTCTTTCTTTTTGGCTGAACAACGAAGATGTTCGCCAACAATATCGAAGCCCTCCGCAGCCTCGTTCTCAACCGCGAGCGCGTCGTCCACCAGGAGCTCCTTGACAGCCGCCAATGGAGCGTGCGGCGCTCCGTCATGCGGGACGTGGAGGACACCTTTCTTCCCGCTCTTGAGGTCGCCATTGCAAAGTCTCACTGCAACTACAGCCACTCGGTCGTCCTCCGCACCTACTCGCTAGCCGAGTGGTTGGAGACCGACGCTGACAACATCGAGCTCGGAGATGTCTTTGACAAGACGGACGTTCTCAAGCGCGTGGAGAACTGCCTCGCGCCTGGCTTCTTCAAGTGCCGCGTGCGGACCACTGTTGCGCGCCAGCCGGGCATGCGAGTTCGCGTTTTCGAAATCGTCGCCCGCTTCTACGCGGAAGGGATTGAGCCAGAGAAGCCTCCGTGCACGTGCTCTCATCTGGCGGACGGCTTCTGCCGCGTGTGCGGCGGCCACAATGCGCTGTAGAGAACTCGTGCCAATGTTTTTTTTTTAAATTGAAGTTGCTGCAGCCCATTAATAATTACCAAATAAAGGCCTTTAGCTCATCGCAAAGGATTTCACAATAGCCCTTGTTCACACTAAATGCGATGCAGGCACTTTACTTTGCCATTTGGAGTTTAAAAATCGTGCAATTTATTTTCTACTCTCCTTTTTCTCTGTATCCTTCCTCCTTCTCATCATCAATGACGTTAAGGCATTTGTTGCAGAGCTCGCTGCCATACTGGTCTGTTATCTTGCGAGTCTTCTTTTCATTCTTTTCCTTTTCAGCAGCAGAGCAGCAGCAGAGCATGCGGTGCACGCACCAAAGGCCTCCCGGGCACAGGCCGCCGGTGCAATTGAGGACGAGCTTGTCCGCGAGCCCTGAATCAAGTGCCGCCATCTGAAGCGGCCGATATTTGGAAAGAGCGTCATTGTATGAAATAAGCGTGGTCTTCCAGTCGCCCTCCTCAGGAGCAGCATAGGAAATGGGCGTAAGGCCCTTGCCCTTGAGCATTGCGTACTCCACGTCAAAATCGCCCTTCTTTCCTGCAGTAGTGTGCACGGAAGGAGCGGAAGGAGCAGAAAGAGCAGAAAAAGCAGAAGGAGCCAAAGCTTTCTCCTCTACATTTGCATCTGCTACTGAATACGTGCCCAAACGGCCGCTGCTCTCGGTCAGCATTCCTCCACGAAGTTTGAAAATGCAGTGAATTATGGAGTCGGTGCGAATATTGAGATCGGAAAGAAGCGAGCCCGATTCGTATTGCAGCTGCCTTCCGGCGAAAACGAGTCGAAAACCGTCTGGATGACTAGAAAAAGCCCTTGACGACTGCATAAAGATTTGATCAATGCTCATTGACTCAATCGCCTCAAACGTAAAGGACTTGTCAAGAGTCTTTACCTGCAAGGTAAAGGGCTTAACTGCTTTTGGCTTCAAATTAAAATTGAGATTAGGAGTCGAGGGGTCGACGCGTGGCGGATTTGATTTGTAGACGTTTTTGAGAGGCTCAAAAAACTCAAAAGAAGCTATCGAAACCATTTTCACTTGTTCCGACCCGCGAACAGCACTCCTCCCCTTAATTTATGAAATGAAATGAAGTTGACGCGTTTGGAGACTGAAAGCAGAAAAAGTTTTGCGTTTCGTTTAGTTCTGGTCTATTTCGTTTTTTGATTTTATTGGGCAAATATAATTAAAATAAATGACAGATGATTTGAAAAAAGAATGGAAAGCAATTGTAGACTTTTATACTGAAAGGCTCGCCATAGCCCAAGTCAAGCTTCGTGATTTTGAAGAAGGAAAATTAACGAAAACCCAGTTAAGGGAAAATGTTTTAAAATTAGCAAAGAATCGATCAGCGGCTTTCAAAAAAGGATGGAAGAAAATCATTGACGAAGGAATGGTTGAAAACGTTTGTGGAATACTGCACGAATGCTATGACAGTTTTTTAGAGCCTAACAACGTGGATGAATCATGTTTGGCTACGGTAAGAGAGCAATTGGGATCGGAAGACAGTCTGAAGTTTCAACAATTTAAGTTCAAGGTCATTGAGCGCTTATTTAACGAAGGCAGTTTTGGAAGTGACAAGGACGAAGAAGGATTTCGAGATTTTGAGGATACAGCAGGAGGCTGTGACGAGATTGCGTGGGATGCTGGTTTAGCAGTGCTTCAAAAATTTAATTTAGATAAAAAGAAGTAGCTTCAATTTCAATTTTGCATTATGAAGGCCCATTCCTACCGCACCACATCAATCCACACTCAGCTAGTACGAAGTGAAGTTCGCCCACGCGTAGTTCATGAGAAGCTCCTTGAGGCCGGCCTCGCTCTTAATGTAGGTGTGGTTGACGCCGTACTCGTCCAGAGCCTTCTTGACAAACTCGATGTCTACGTCGCGCATGCAAAACTTGAGCTTCTCGCGGTCGCGCTCCTTCGCATAGTGCTCCCAAATGACGCAGCCGCGCAGGATGCCGACAAGGTGAATAGTGCTCTCCTTCTTGATGCCGAAGCTAGAAAGAGTCATGTTCATGTCGACCTCCATCATGTCCTTTCCAGACCAGACGATGCGGAAGCAGCGCTTCGGCGACGTCATCTCGTCAATTGGAATTCCAGACATGGAAGAAATGACGCTGAGAAAATCACCCACCTTCATGCCTAACGACACAAATGCAGTCTTTGTGCAAGAAAGGAGCTTGATGAAGATCTCGACGCGCTCGTCTGCGAAAAGGGGTGCGATGGAAAGGATTTGCGGCAGCTCAACTGGCGGAACTGCCGGAACCGACATTTTTTTTATTAGGATGTCAAGGATCTCAAGATCTGCAACTTACGACCCGCAACCCACTCAGATCGCTTTATAATTGACTTTTCAATTTGATTGAAGGAGGAGAGGTTAGTTTATGGGCTTTCTAATGAATTTGGATTTTTTGAATAGAATGCGCCAAGACAGAGTTCACTTTTTTTTTCAATTTTTCCACTTTACTTAAACAATCGCATCCGCCGTCCACTTCCCACCCGCGTATGATCCCTTGACCCAATTTCCGCCGACCACCCGCTTCAGAGCCTGCTCGCTGCTATCCGAAGACCACGCACAATCCAAGCACTCGCGGTGCCCATCCTTGTTGATCATAAAGTGCGACAAAAATGAATCAGGGCAGAAGAGGATCGGAAAGGCGAAAAAGCCAGTGCTGCCCTGTTGTACGAAGCAGTCGTAACGCATCTTGTGATATGCCTTGATCTCCTTCCTCAACGTCATCATCTCTTTCTTCTCTTTACGCGCCTTGGTTTCCTTAAAAGTCTTCTCAAGAATAATGTAGGCTTCCTGCGTATCCCACGTCTTCGCCGAGTACGATTTCTCATCAAGACCGCAATTCACGCACACATTCTCGCCATCAATGACATGGAGACGATGCAGCTTAAAAAAAGGAAGGCAATACTTTTTCTTGAGGTAAAAATAGTACTGCAACACAAGCGATGAACCAACCTCTGACATTTTTTTTTTTCGTTTTACGGCCCGCAAACTACCTCAACCTCTTGTATATGCGATTTACTGAAGATCTGTGAGGTTAGAATTCAAAAAAGACAATCATGTGTTTTTTTTGATTTCATTTTAATTTGAGGGACCGACCTACAGTTTCGACAATTTTTTTTTAAAATTTATTTCTGTTAACCGCCGCTTGTCTAAGAAGATAATGGGGCGCTACTTTTTGATTGCTACAGAGCGCGCTCTGCTTAAAGCGGGCCGTAAAATTTCGATTTCGTCAAGTTTAAGCGAGATAGAATATGATGATCTTTTTTCGGTAACGAACAAGCAAGAAAATGAGGAGCTCGTGGCTTTGATCCATTGTGAGCTGCACCCCATTGCACCCTATCTTGACGCTGAGTCCTTCTTTACTTTCTTCTCGCGCAAGAGCTCTGCCTCAATGTCCGAGGATGTGATTAAGGCCACGATTGTCTTTGCGGTTCTCAGCGATAAAAAGTAGATGGTACGATAGATTGCAACAGATTGCAACCAACCCAGGTGCTCGCCTTCACGCCTTCCACTGGATGTAGTCGAAGGTCGCCTGCGACGCCACGTCAATTCCGTGGTCATCGTACCACTCGCGCATCTTAAGCTTGAAGGCGCTTTCCTTCTCGGGATCCGCCGCCAGCAGCGCGCGCACCTTGAGCGAGGCGGGCGAGGAGTCGTCGGCAATGACGCGGAAGGCGAGGTTTGGGTACGTGAAGGCGAGGTTATTGGCCTCTTTGGCGGAGGTCGGCATGAAGCCGTGCTTCAGCACGAACTCGATGCCCTCGGACATCTCGATGGTTAGCTCGCCGTCGCCGCCGCACACGGCCTCCCATACCTGCGAGATGTTCGCGCGCTCCTTGAGCACCTTGACGATCTTGTCCTCGCCTTTGCGCTCAACGAAATTGACCCACTCGTCCTCGTCCTGGTCGCCCTCCATGCGCTTCAGCTTAATGAGCGCGCTGTTGCGGATCTTGAACTCCTTGTCCTCGGTCAGCGTGTTGAGGTCCTTGATGTGAGTCTTCTTGACGCCCTTGATGCCGCTGCCGCCCTTGACTCCCTTCAGTCCGGGGCTCGGCATGTCCTTGAAGTGCATCGTCTCGATCTTGGGCATTCTCGAAACTTGGTTATGATAAAGTTTTTACGACCCGCAAACCGCACCAATCGACTCGAAATAGGATTCTAAAGAGGTTGAGGGCTTTTGTCGCTGTTCGGGAAGTTTTTTGAAATTTTATGTCTTCTTGGTGAATAGGCGCTTACCCGCTTTAGCCCGACCCCGCTTTAGCCTTGACCGGGTTTTTTCACACACACCGTCACCAGGCCAGCCCCGATCTTACCAAACACACTTCTCGTTCTATACGCACCTAAACCTTTCCAAACTACATCAGTCGACTAGAAATACGATTCTAAGAGGGTCTGTGTAGGTTGCGGGTCGTAAAGCGGAATTTAAAATGAGCTCTGTCGACGTGATGTCCGAGCTGCAGATCCAGAGCAAGCAGGACCTTTCCAAGTTTCGAGCGGCCATTAAGACCGCGCGCGCCTCATTTCCGGCTCCTGGGCCAAAGCGCTTTGAGAGCGAGGACCAGCTCTTTGAGCACTTTGAGGCTGCCGCCAAGCGCTCATCTTCTGCGGGCGCACAGGCGCTTGGCGGGTCAAGTGCAAAGGCCGCCAAGGTCTACCTGGACAATGGACCCAATTCAGAGGCGATCAAGTTTGTGCGCAAGTTCTGGAGCTCTGGAGCTCCGTCTATCGACGTGAAGCTCAACTCTTTCAGGCGCCGCCAGATTCACGAGGCCGCTGCGTTTCTCGTCAAGTCGGAGGGCTTTCAGATCTCTCACGAGTCTCACGGCGCTGGCTTTACGCGCTGCCTCGTGCTGCGCAACTTGATGATGGTGCTTAAGGAGAAGGAGAAGGACAAGGCGGAGAAGGCGGAGAAGGAGGATCTGAACGCGTGCGGCTGCCTGGCGGAGGACTTGAAGTACTGCATCTGCAAGGAGTTTTGAAAATGTGAAGGATCTGAGACTGTTTTAAAACCTTATGCGCATTCTTTCCCTGGTTGACGTCCTTAAACGCCCCGTCGAGCTACGTGTGGTTGCCGAGCAAGGAGCCGATCTTTCTTTGTTAAATACGGCAAGAGGGCATTTGCTTTGTTAAACACACAAAACACAAACACTACGAGCCAGTTTCCAGCTCCAAATTGTGCTTGGCGTCCTCAAACGCCCCGTCGAGCCACGTGTGGTTGCCGAGCAAGGAGCCGCGGCACTCACTCATCCAATACTCGGAATCCTCGGCGTTATGGGCGTCCTTGGCGTTCTTGACCCACTCTTTCCAAAGCTTCCTGCTTATGCGCTTGCTGAGCCACTTCTCGGCAAGTCGAATTGCTGAAAGCGGGGTCTTAGGGCCCTTAAAAAGGATAGTCATCGTCTTAAATTCAAATCCGAAGCAGAAGGAGACCGAATTGATGGTCTTTTTCTCGTGAATGATGGCTTTCGGGTTGAAGTGAGAAAATTTAAACTCCATCTTTGTGATGTCTTGACAGGATTGCGCTTTACGGACCGCAACAAACACCAATCGCGTTTAAATGCGTTTTAAAAGAGGAAGGCGGGGTAGCGGGGCGGTTTTGGTACAATGGCGCTTTTGTTTGTAAAGTTCAAAAGAAGGAGGACTTGCTTCAGCGGCCACAAAGCGGGGTTGGCAATTTTGTGACCTTGTCTGCCAGTGGGTCCCAGACCACAAAGTCAAAATCAAAACCACTTTACCTGCAAAATCCGAAAGTGAGTCCCTTGGTCCCGAAAGCACCCCCAATCGTTTTGAATTGATATTAGAACGCGTTTGTGAGGTGGGCGGGTCGTAATTTTCAAAATTGAATGCGTCCGACTTGACATCTGAAATTCCTTTCCCGTTTTTTCCCGCCCTTTCCTGCGCCCCAGGTTGCCATGGCCACCCCCGGCTCGCCCTCGCGCACCACGCACAGCAGCATCCTCGCGGCGCCCGCCTCGCCGCCCCCCGCGCCGGCGGCTGCGGACTTCTCCTCCTCCGTGGCCGGCACGCCTGCGCGCGGCATGGGCATTGACGTTGGCGCCGTGCCCGCTGCGCCGGTGCGCCTGGCGTCCTTCCGCAGCATGACCGAGAGCGAGCGCCCGAACCGCGCGGACACGGGCGGCGCCGGCGGCGGCACGGCGCTCAGGTTCATGGAGACCTCAAGCAACATCACGGGCGGAGGCGGCGGAGGCGGCGAAGGCGGCGAAGGCTTTACCGGAGTAACGCTGCTCTTTTCTCCTTCGCGCTCCTACACTGGCGGCGGCCCTGCCGCGTCGCTGCTTTCCTCTCCGTCGGGCTCCTACACGGGCGGCGGCCCTGCCGCGTTGCTTCTCTCCTCTCCGTCGCGCTCCTACACGGGCGGCGGCTCCCGGCGCGCGCTCAATCTGACGATGAGCCGCAGCACCACGGGCGGCGGAGGCGGCGGAGGCGCGGGCGGCGGCCCTGTCTTCCCCGAGGACGAGGACACGCACGAGAGCGCGATGCTGCGCATCAAGCACCTTGGCGACAAGAACAAGTATCTTCACAGCGAGCTTTGCGCGAAGGACAAGCAGATCATCAACCTCAAGCTGCAGGTGCGCCGCCTGCAGGCCGCCGCCAAGGATGAGAAGGACAAGATCGGCGCCGTGCTCGCGGGCTACAAGGCTTTCAAGCAGATCGCGGCGGAGGCGGAGGCGGACGTCGTCGAGGTTGATGACGAGGAGGACGAGGACGAGGACGAGGACGAGGAGGACGAGGACGAGGATGACGACATCGAGGACGACGAGGAGGATGGCGTCAAGCGCGGAGTCAAGCGCGGGCGCTTCCAGGAGGGTGTCGAGGCTGAGGCCGTGTCCGTGTCTGAGGGTGCGGTTGCGGTTGAGGCCTCTTCCTCCTCTTCTTCCTCTTCCTCTTCTTCCTCTTCTTCCTCTTCTTCCTCTTCTTCCTAAAAAATGAAAATGACGGGTCTTGACAGTGCAGGGACAGTGCAGCGTGAAAGCAGGGGTCATCAGCAGCCATCACAGCAGCCATCGAGAAGGGAGCAAGGAAGGGAGCGAGGGAGGGTTGAGTGCACATGATCGTGCAAATGGAAGGCGAATTTAGTATGAATATTGTCCCAAAAATTTCCCTAAAAACCTCCGAGGGCGTTCTTTCTAATAAAAATCCAAGACCACTTCCTTCACCTACAGCAAAAACCGAAAGTGAGTCCTTCGGTCCTAAAACCTCCCCCAATCGTTTTGAATTATACTAAAATGCGATTGCGAATTGGTGCGGGTGGTAATAAATCAAATTGAGCACTTAAAATTTAAAAAAATTCTTACTATCGTTTTTCCCCTTTCCGCTTACTTCCCGCTCTTTCCCGCCCAGTTTTGTCATGGCAAACCCCGGCTCGCCTCCGCGCACCGCGCACAGCATGCCCATCGTACAGCTAATCAAGAATCCCGCGCCTGTTGATCAGCCCATCGAGCAGCCCGTGGAGATTAAGGACGGAGAGCTTGAGGACGAGGTCGAATACGAGGCCGAAAAATTTGAACGAGAGCGCAAGGATTTTCTTCGGCGCATCGAGGAGTTAGTTTACGAGAACGCTGCTCTCAAGACGCAGAGGGACGAGCTCATGCAGAGTCACATTGAGAAAAACAAGTGGTTCATCCCGCTGCTCAAGGGTTTTAAGAAATTCAAGAAGGTGGTGGCCGTTGCCGCGGTGGCCGCGGACGAGGACGAGGAGGACGAGGAGGACGAGGAGGACGAGGAGGACGAGGAGGAAGAAAAGTGGTTCTTCCCGAAGCTCAAGGGTTACGCGGTGGCCGCGGACGAGGACGAGGAGGAAGAGGAGGACGAGGAGGAAGAGGAGGACGAGGAGAGCCGTTCCAAGAAGCGCGAGCGCAATGAGTAGAAATAATGAAATCTGTGTGAAATTAAATGGAGCAGGATCAGTTAACTGCGGAAGTAATTGCCGGCATTGTAATTGTTACATCGTGTGTAAGTATAGTTTTATCGTTCTTTGGATGCGGACGCAATCACAAAATCAAATCAATATTTTGATGTATCGTCCGAAGATCTTAATTTAATTCAGTAAATCAAAGACCTCTTGTTTTAACTGAAATTTTCATCCAAATCGCATGATAAGCGCATTTCACATCGTTTTGAAGTAGTTGCGGGTCGTAAAATTTGTTTTCTTTGAAAAATGGACACAGCCTGCGTTTTTGCGTCAGAGGTCAACTTGGACTCGATAAAGGTAATGTTTTGCGTTCCTTCTTCTTCTGTGTCCGCGATTTCGATATCAAGTGAGCTAGGAGATCTCTGCTGCATCGAAAGCCCATTGCTTTCTGCAAAATTTGATGGAGAGGACGTTTTTTGCTTTTGCGTCTTTACCAGCCCAGTCGAAGACACAAAATTTTCTCTCCTGCATTTTGCCTTCTTGCGAGGATTAAGCGAGATGAGTCCGGACCCTTGCTCGCCACGAGCAGATTGCTCTTGTGAGAATCTCAAGTCCCAGGTTGCTTTGGCTCTCGATTCACTGGGCTTCAAGATTCTTTGCAACATTTTTCAGGTAAATGGGCTTTTTGGACATGACAGCGCATCTCCTTTATGTCTTGAGCCCATCGGAGAGGTCAAGCATCAGCGCATTGTGATTCCAGACCGCCCTTTTCTTGCTGTTAGCGACAAGGACGTAAACATCATCCTACAACATATTGGAATTCTTTTTGAGAATGGCGAAAATGGCGCTGGCGAAAGAGCGCGTAATTTAGCAACAGTTGAAATAAATTGAGCCCCTTTTAAAGCGGAAAAAGCGGAGAAAAAAGGCTTAAATTGTTCAATTTCAATTAAATTCACTTATTATGGTCATCGCATTCGCAGCCTTCCGCAATGCAGAGGCCATCCGCGTCAAGCAAACCCTCAAGCGCCGAGCGCGGAAGCGAAGGACGAGGAGACCAACTGGAGGGAGCGGAAGGCAAGATCGCAGATGAAGACGAAGAAGAAGAAGACGAAGACGAAGACGAAGAAGACGAAGACGAAGACGAAGAAGACGAAGACGAAGACGAAGACGAAGACGAAGAGCCAGCTCCCTCTTCCTCCTTCTTCTCCTCCTTCTTCACCTTCTTCTTCTTCTCGGGCTTGTAGGCGAACTTGCGCGACGTGGCCCACGCCTTGGCGCGCTTGAAGAGGCCCACGGAGGCCATGGGGCGGCCGCGGCCCTTGGGCTCGTCCTGCGTCATGATGCCCCAGCAGTCAAGCTGGATCTGGCGCTGCTCGTGCGCCGTAAGCTCGATGTCTTGAAAGAGCTTCTCGAGAACCTCGCGGCTTACCTCTTCCTTGTCGCCACAGATTTCATCGAGCTCCGTCTTAAATCCCTCCTTAAGGTGCAAGAAGAGCTGGCATCGGCTGCGCTTGCTAAAGTTGTCGACGTCGTCAAAGAGCAGCTCGAGCTCAAAGTCGTAGAGCTCACTGACAGGAATGGGCTTCTTTATCGCCTTATTGGCCTTGGTCGACTTTTGCTTGGTCTTGGCGCGCTTTGTAGAGCGCTCGCTCTCCGTGCTCCCGTCGTCGTCCTCGTCATCGTCCGAATCCTCCTCCTCCTCGCGCTTGCGCTTAGCCTTGGCAGCCTTGACTGCCTTGGCCTTGGCCTTCGACGGGCCGCCTCCGGCTGCGGCGGCGCCTGCGCCCTCCTCGTCCTGCTCCTCCTCCTCTTCCTCCTCGTCATCTTCTGCCTCCTCGTCCTCGGACTTCTTGATCTGGGGCCGGAAGGCGGCCGAGGATCTTGCGAGGCGCTTGCGGAAGGTCTCGTTATCCGCCTTCAATTTGTCAATTTCTGCCTTGTAAAATTCACGGTCTTTCATGATCTGCTTGATTAGCGCCACCGATTCGATGTCCGCGGTCTCAATCTGCTGCAGGCGCTGCTTGATGCTCCCAACATCGGCGACCTTCTCGAAAGCCGCTTGGCGCGCCGCAAAGGCTTGCATTTGGCCACCAAATGAAGTCTCTAGGTCGGCAACAACTTCGATGATTCTTGCCAAATCCGCCGAATTACCACCCGCCTGCGCGGGGCTTGCCATTTCAAAGATGCTTAAAATGGTTTGCGAGGCGCGGAGGACGTGGAACAAAGTTTTTTTGATTTTCAGAATTTTCCAGTTTTGAATTCTATTGGTGAAAATGGGATGCCTGTAATTTTTCCGCTTTTAATTTTTTTTTAAATCAATTCAATCAATTCACTTCCGACCTTATTTCAGCTGCGCAATCAGCTGGTCCATCTTTTTCAAGGTCGACGAGGACCGCCTACCGGGACCGACGCCCCAAAACTTCTTCTTGATTTCGGGATACTTGTCGTAATACTCCTTAGTCTTCAAGCTCTGAAACTTCAAGACAGAAGAAGAAGTAGAAGGAGAAGAAAGAGAAGAAGGAGAAGGAAAAGGAGAAGGAGACGACAAGGCAGCAGAAGAAGATGTCTTTGAAGTGCGCTTCAGGACGCGTGAGGAAGACGAGACATTAGAAATGTCCTTGGAGGCAAGCTTGATGACAGAGCGCGTCTTTGTCTCCAAAATCTTGTCCTTCTGAATCTTCATCATCAGAGTCTTCTGCCCCTTCATAAGCGACAGGATAAGCTCCAGCTTGCTATTGAGCTCGTCAAGGCGGCGCTGGATCTTGAGAAGCGAGGGAGCGTTTGCTTGCTGTTTGGTGGAGCTCGAAGCGGCCAAGGCGTCTGCGGCTTGCAAAATCACATCCATTTTACCTCTTTACGAACCGCCGCCCAATGCAAACGCCTTTTGAATCGTTTCTCAATCGAATGCTTTGTTGATTGGTGTTTGATGATGAAAGCGGAAAAATTTTGATTTTTTTCATTAATTATAACGATGTGTTTGGCTATTATAACTGTGTTTGGCGTTTTGGCTTTTTGTGTTTAATTCGATCAATTTCACTCAACTTTCTCCCTCTCCGCCTTTCCTACTCGGCGGGGATGATTTCGACGGCTTGGAAGCACTTTTCGCCGTCGTTGTCCACCATCTCGTTGATGTAGAAGACGATCTTGTCGAGCTGCTTGAGAGAGTCAAAAACGTCGGAGTTGGACTCGTTCTTGTAGGCGATGAGGTTCTGGCCGAACTTCTCGGAGCCGATCATCTTGAAGGCCATGACGCTAGCCTTCTTCTTGCCCTTCTCCTTCTGCGCCTTGAGCCAGTCGCACATTCCCGTAAAAAGCGCCTGGTGCGCCTCGTCCTTCTCGGCCGGAAAGCTGATGAAGGCGAATGTGTCGGACTTGAAGTAGATACGGCCATAGAAGACCTTGCGGGAGTCCGCCACCTCCTCCGCCTCCTCCGCCTCCTCCTGCGCCTGCTGCGCCACGTCCGCGCCCTCGCTCAGGTCGCCGGCAGCATTGTTCTCGGCCTCCGCCTCCGCCTCCGCCTCCGCCTCGCCCTCGCCCTCCTGGGACCACTCGAAGAGGCCCACGCTGTCGCCCTTGACGACGAAGCGCTCGTCGGACATGAGCGCGTCCTTCAGCTTGAGCGCTGGCTTGAGCGCTGCGCACGCGGCGGGCTTGGCGAGGCCGTTGGAGGACTGGCCCAGGTCGGCCAGCATCTTCCACTCGTTGCAGTCGCGGATGAAGGACGCGATCTTGTCGATCCAGGCCTTCGCCTCCGGGCAGGACTTAACCTGCTCGCTCGCCAGCTCGATCTGGCGCTTGATGTTGACGGCATCGCGCTCAGCCTTCGAAAGGCCCTTGCCCTTGCCCATGACGGAGGGGCCCATGAAGGCCTGGGGCGCCGAATCGAACGAGCCGCCGCCGCCGCCTCCGCCCCCGCCTCCGCGCGCGTAGGAGCCGTCAACGATGGCCGCCTCCATGGCCGCCGCCGAGGGCTTGGCGATGGGCTGCGCCGAGGGCTTGGGCGCCGCCTTCTGGCTGGCCGCCACGAGGGGCGCCGCCGCCGCCGCCGCCGCCGCGTAGGGCTTGGGCTGGCTGGTCGCCGCGGCCGGGAAGTGGAAAGGCGCGGCCGCGGCGGCAAGCTGCTGCTGGATGGGCTGGAAGGCCGGAGGCTGCTGCTGGCGCATGATCTGCTGCTGCTCGAGGATAACCTGCTGCTGGTGCTGCATGGCCTGCTGGTGCTGGAACTGCTGCATGGCCTGCTGCATGGCCTGCTGCTGCATGGCTTGCGGGTCCTGCGGGTAGAAGAAGGTCGAGGCCGGCATGCCCGGCGACGTGCTCGGCGACATGGGCGACGTGCTGGTCATGGGCGTCTGCGGGCCGGACGCCAGCGACGCGGCCATCTGGTGGCCGACGTGCGTGAAGGTCTTGTGCGAGGCGTGCGACACGATCGAAGCGCTCTCGTCGCTGCCGTCGATCTCAAAGCGTTCGCCGTACATCTGCGCGTAGTAGTTCTGCGACGCCTCGAACTCCGAAAACTGCTTCATGATCTTGCGCTCGAACGACTTGCGGAAGATGGCCTCCTCGCTCATCTTGGCGATAGGCTTCACGACGATCTGCGACTTGTGCTTCTGCTCGTACTGCTGCTGCTGCTGGAACTGCGGGGCAAAGCCGGAGCCGGACATCTTGGAGCTAAGGCGGAAGGAGGAGGAAGGCTAAGAAAAGAAAAATGGTCAGCTTTCGCTCAAATCAAATTTTTACGACCCGCTAACCCCTTAGACCGCGAAGGAATGCAATTCCAATTAGGTTAGGGTGGGTTTTATTAAAGATTGGGTGGTACTCACTTTTGCGTACTGGACGATTGTGTTTTTTGTGGGTCTGGAGGGTGTCGGAAGGGGGAGGCCAAAAATTCAAAAAATTCAAAGTTAGTTTTTGTGTGTCTTTAAAAACAAATTACGGCCCGCCGCTTAGCCTGTAAGCTAAAGACAGTCATTAAAACACTTTAGCGCAACTTCGAAGCTCGCGCGGTCGACTTACGAATTTTTTGAGATTTAAACTTAAACACTCTTTCGTCGTCGTACAATTGGTTTAATAATAATTAATTAATTAAATTAATTAAAAGGAGAGTAATTAAAATACTAAATCTTCGCTCTCCTTTCATCGCTCGCATTCCCTCGCATTCCCTTGATCAGCAATCGCTACCCTTTGAGCAATCACATCTCCTGACCCTCAAGAATGTTCGATTTGGAACAAAACAAAAAGATCAATGAAGACTCAGAATTCATTGAAAAACTTCTTGTCGAAATTCTGACGCAGCCGAGCGCGGACAAGGACCGAAATGTTCAACGAATCCTTCACAGAGTCAGATGCCTGGAAGGAGTAATTCTAGGAATGGAAAAGGCTTTAGAAAAAATGGAAAAAAAGTTGATTTGAAAAGAAAGCTAATTTGCTTCGTCCGTATCGAGAACCTCTATCCAAGCATTTTTTGTCTCCTCGTCCTGAATCAAAAACGTTTCGAAAATCTTGAAAGCCTCCTTTTTCTTTTCCACAAAGGAAATTTTTTTCGTGGACAAGTCCTGAAATGCAGCTTGGATTTGTTCGCCTCGCGAAGCAACCAAGGGGAAGTCAGGGTCGAAGCCGGAAAAGACATTGCAGAGCCTTGACATGTGACCCTGGAAGCACATGCCGACAGAGTCGACGCATTCTTCCCAAAGTCGAATGTAAAGTTCGTTCTTGTTTTCGAAATTATTCTCAATCTTCTGGACGACGCAGCAAAGAAGCCTTTGGTACCGCAATTCTTGAACCGTTTCTCCCATTTCATTAATGTAAAAGATATTCTCGGCATGTCTTTTTATGTCAATAAGAACTGAAACAAAAATTATTGAATTATTGGCCAAAAAAGTGCACCAAACACGATTAAGAAGAGAGATTAATTTGAAAATGCCGCAGCTTTCTGAAACCACCGTTTTCAAAATGCTGTCCATGGCCTGGTTCGCTTTGACATTGACTGCGCCCGTGTGGATATTCTGCTTGTCCAACGCAAGCGAAAGGAGTGCGGGTTGAAGCTCGGCCGCCTTGAAATCCTTCATGGCCCGGGCTTCTTCCTCTTTTCTCACCTTCAAAAGTCGAGCCTCTTCCTTTTCCTTCATTTTCTTGATTCGTTCCTCATTCAAAATCTTGATTCTCAATTCTTTTGTCTTGCGAAATTTATCTAGAAGGTCATATTGAATGAAGATATTCAAAATGTGCGCCGAAAAGCGTTTGCGAATGATCGATTTCCAAGTAGAGTCCAGATAGAAAGAGATTAAGTCAATGATGTGTTTGTTCACAACAGAATTTCCAAAGAAAAAAGGCAAGAATCGAAGCGTAAAAATCTCAATTTCGTCCAAAATGTCTTTCCGTAACCGGTCCCAGAAAATCTTAAAGTGCTCATTCTCCTCTTGCTCCAATAATTTCTTGTAGTGAGTCAATTCTCTTAAAGATCTCCACTCGGAGTCATAGGAATACTCTAAGATCTGAAGATCTGAAGAAAGCTTATCGAAAATGTAACGTTTGGAATTATCGATGAATGATTTGCGAACCTTGTCCTCACACAAGGAGAGAAGCAGCCACCTCTCCTTCTTCTTTTCAACAATGGCCTTGATTATTTTCGAAGCGGTCGAAAAGGGGTTCATGTCGACAAAGTTTTCGAACGTTAGCTCCTTCTTATAGTAAATCTTTACATTGTCATCCTCATAGTCAATGTACTTTACCTTTCCGTTTGCATTCATCAACATGTTAAAATCAATTTTCATCAACTCCAAAGCCTTGTCTCTTCTCTTTAAGAGGTCCTCAAGAGGATATTTAAGAGCAATTCGTTCCCTCAAAAACTCCTTGTCCAATGGTCTCCTCGCCAAATAATAAACCTCCCAGTCCTTCAAAATGCTATCAATTTCTGACGGCATTATGCTTATGGCTAATGCGGAAAGAAAGATTTACGACCCGTCTTAGGCCCCGCCTCACATCTCACAACTCACAACCTCGGGGAAAATTTTGTAAAAATTTTGAACGAAGAAGGAACAGTAGTATTAAATTAATTAAATTAATTAAATTTTTATGTTTCTCAATCAATAAAATCAATCAAATCGACAAATTCTACTTTATTGCAATTTTTTCTTGAGAACCCCAATCGCCTGCCTACCTTGCACCAATCGTCTTTAAAAGCATTATATTACGAACCGCACGGCTTTGCGGGTCGTAATTTAAAAATGGGTGATCCCTCCGACTTAAACGAGAACACATCAATTTCAGCCATGATGGCGGCTGGTTCTGGTTCTGGCTCTGGCCCAGCCTTCTCGAATCTCCAGACAGTCAAAGTGTTTGCTCTGGACATCTCTGGATCAATGGGAGACCCTGCGACTGCCGGAAAGGAGAGCACAGGCAAGCAGAATGTCGAGCTTGTCGCTGAAATCACATCGTCCGTCGTTGACTCCATGACCGAAAATCAATTCGCTGGCGTCGTTCTTTTTAACCACTCGGCCTCAACCTTGTGTCCTATCTCCGAAATGAACGACTTGAACCGAAGCAGCATGAGCAAGGCACTCAAGGGAATGATTGCAGGAGGCTCGACAAATCTATGGGGCGCAATTGAGCTCTCCATGCGACTTGAGTACGCTCACTGCAAGAAAATCGGCAAGATGCTTCCTTGCTCCATCGACCTTCTTACGGACGGCGTTCCCAACGTTGATCCTCCTAACCTTCGTGGTTACGAGGCTTCTCTATCGGATTTGAGCATGATGCTTGACGGATTTAGTCCCAAAATCAACATTTTTGGTTTTGGGAATAATCTCGACGTTCCTCTACTTGAATCTATCGCTTTTAAGACCGGCGGCCACTTCTCTTACATTTCAGACCCGGGCATGGCTGCCACTGCTTTTGTGAATAGCGCAGCTGCTTGGGGCGCGCAGGACAATCAAGTCGTTCTCGACCCGGTTTCTGAAGCCTGCCGCCGCGACCTGGCGTCTTCCCTCCGTTCCATGCGGACATCCTGCTCCCTCTCTAATTTCGCTGGTGCTCAGGATTGCAATCAAAAGCTCATCAAGTCAATTGAGTCGTCAATTTCCTCGGCTCCAGCCGGTTCGCCTCCCACCTACATTCTGGCCGAATTTCTCAAGGACCTGTACGGCGAGGTGGCTCTTTCGGTCTCGGACCAAGCAGTGTTCAAGAAGTGGGGCAACAATTACCTGACTTCGCTTTCTCGCGCGCACGAGCTCAAGATTTGCGCGAATTTTAAGGACAAGGGCCTTCAAATCTACCAGACATCTCCAAATTTTCCAATCCTGCAGACTCGCATTGCTCGCATCTTTACCACTGTCATGGGCCGTCTGGCAACCGAGGGCGAGGCTCGTGCTGCGGCAATTGGTTCGGCTGCAGCAATCTCTACTTCGCGCATGAACAGCAACGCTCTCGCCAATATGTACAATCCTCACGGCGGCTGCGTCGACGGGCGCTGCATCGTCTCCATGGCCGACGGCACCTTTAAGCATCTCGAGAACGTCGAGATCGGCGATTTTATCTTTGGAGGCGTCGACGGGCGCACGGTCGTTGAGGTCTACGAGAAGGTTATTACCAAGCCCAAGCTTGGCACGGACCTCGCCTACTTTTCGAACTCGGGCTTCGTGGCCGGCGGCCTTTCGTCTTCCTTTACAATCACAACTGCCTGGCACCCGGTTCGCCACACCAACCTCAAGTACGGCGACCAGTGGCAGTTCCCGTGCAAGAGCTCCATTCCCAAAATCCTGGCGCCAAGCGGCTCAATTAACGACCATGGATTTGAGAATGTCGTCAGCATCGCAGTTCGCGGAGTGAACGGCGAGAGCAAGGACGAGGTTTACGGCTTCCTTGTCAACAATTCAATCGTCTGTGCGACCCTCGCGCACGGCGTCAAGGGCGACCCGGTTCTCGAGCACGCCTTTTGGGGCACTGACCTCGTGATCGACGCCATCAAGGACATGAAGACAAGTGCCAAGAAGCGCGGAATAATGAACCCAATTGTGGGCACGGGGCCCTTCTCTTGGAAATTCTCTGCTCCTTCTTCTACAAATTCTGATCCTAAAATCGAATGCATCGGCATCGCCGAGGCGGATCTCGTCGTTCCTTTCGCGCCTCGGCTGACCTCCAAGCAAATCCACCACAAGACAGACTCCCCATCTAACTCATCTTCGATGTTCCTTGTTAGTGAATTTAGTGGAGATGAAGGCACGGATTGAAATAAATTTTGAGTTGCAAAAATTGAACAATTAATTCCATATCCCAGCGATTTTCCCCCAGTAGCGCATCATACTCTGTAAACCCTCAACTATTTCCATTAAATTTTTGAGTAAGTCTAACTGTTTACGAGAGAGTGCATTAGCAGTCTTCATTTCGGCAACAATTTCGGCAAGAAATTGATTAGTCTCCATTTTTTAGTATGTTCCGTTTTTCACAGATGTACTTGATTTCCACACAACCCTGCTGGTCCTTGCCACAATGCCCACTTTCGTATCATCTCCATGATACTCTCGCCAATGGTAACGGAATCTGCAGCGGCGGTGGCTTGTTTGCGGGCTGTCTCGTTGCTGGTCTTCAGTTCCGCGAGAATCAGCGTGAGCAGTCGGTTGGTCTCGTTGGTGGCGGCGAGTTGTTCCATCTTGAATGGAAAAAGAAGATGAGTGTGGCTGATTGTTATTATTTTCTGTAAATAAATAATAAATTAATTAATAATAAACAACCACCAACAAAATTAATTAAATTAATCTTAAAAATGGCTACATCGGATAGCGAAAGTGATGGAGATGTCGCTGCTTCGGCAAAAAATGATGTACAGGGGCTTGTGTCTTTGTTGGGTTCAGTGACTGTTTTAAGCGAAAATGTCTTTAAAAAACTAAATCGCGAAGTAAAACAATCTATCTATACTCGCTTAACCGAGGACGCCGAAATCGTAAAGGAATTCCGCATGCTGCATTCATCAATAAAGCACATTGTGGGAACTGCGAATACAACAATAAGAAAACTTGGGCGAAAAGTCGAGCGGCTTGAGACTGCGATTGAAGAGAAGGACGAGGAAATTGAAAAGATAGAGGTAACTCATGCATTTGTTCTAAACGATCTAGAGAAAATGTGCAAAATTCATAGAGAGGACAAGAAACTTTTGCTCCCGATTGCCTTTAAATCTGTAAACTACACTTCTCAAATGTCCCTTTCTGTAGGCGGGGACACAAAGTGCAGCACTTGCCTCCAAGAGTTTTCAGAAGAAAGCATTCTTGCAGAGCTCTCATGCGGACATTTTTTTCACAAGGACTGCGCGATCAAGTGGATGACTGAAAGCAAGAGCGCTTGCAGTTTATGTAACACACATGTGACAGGTAAGTCTATCTCTGTTTTTAAGAAGAGACGTAATAACACAGCGATGGATACGTCATCTGCTATATCTACAACATCTACATCAGCTCCTTCGTCTTCTTTGGGGGTTGCTTTGGGGGCTGCTTTTGGTTCTTCTTCTTCTGCTTCTGCTTCTGCTTCTGCTCCTGCTTCTGCTTCTGCTTCTTCGACTTTTGAATTTGACGAGGCGTGATTTCAATCGCTCTCGCTCTCGCACTCGCAATGGATCCGCATGCTGCGCGCACGCTTTTCGCGTCTAACTTTGTTGTTGTTAGGTAGAAATGATTTTTCGTAGTCTTGAAGAGCGTCCGTAAGAGTCTTGAAAGAATTCGCGTACTCTCGAAGCCTCTTGTTCTCCACCTTTGCCGCCTTAAGATCCGCAATTGAGCTTGAAAGCTCAACCATGAGCTGCATTATACACCTCTCTTTTACTTCGAGCCTTGTAAGAAGACAAGAAGACTTGGCCGAAGGGCAGTCTGCATACTTTTCGCTGCAAAAGTTCATTTTCCTAGAATATTACGACCCGCTACCAGCACCAGAACCTAAATCTAGAAGTTTGAGACGCGTGGAAGGCAAAACTAAGGAATTCGTGTTGTCTTGTAGAAAATTTCTACTTTTGTCAAATTGTGTGTATTATTGCTTTTTCGGATTTTTGTGTTTTAAATCAATTTACTTCATCTCCATCACCCTTCTGTTCTAATTTCGTATGCAGACTTCATAGTTTTAAAAGGAGGCATTGGACTCATAAATCTGCACCTATCTTCTATTTCGGACGCAGAGTAGAACCTTCCGTAAACTTCCACTCCGATATTACCAATTTGTTCAGCGCGAATTGCACATTCAAGAAGAAGTTCCCAGCTTGGAGTTATTCTCTTCTTGGTCTTGGAGTTGATCTTGGTCTTGTCTTCGATGAGCTTCTTCTTCTTCATCTTCTTTGAAGTCTTTGTCTTGGTTAATTTAATCGCTTTCTCATCTCTCTCTCTAAATGCTTCAGAAAATGTATTTTCGTTATTTAGGACAATGGTTGTATCTAAAACTGTTACGATCTTTTTCTTGCGAGGTTGAACTACAACGAAAGCTTCCATAGTATCCGTAGCTTCCATAGTATCCGTAATATTTGTATTATTATTTAATGTGTTTCTTTAATATGCTTAATAAATTTTATTGTTTTTTTAAGGAGGTTATGTAAAATATGTGAATTAAAAAATTTTAACAAAAAATATAAAAGTTCGTTGATTTCGACTCGAACTTGTCTCAGATTCTAGAGGTTGCAATTCTTTACAGTCTTGGAGAGCTTGCGGGTCGTAAAACCAAATTTTGACTTCAAAAATGAATTTTGAATCTGCTGAGATTTGTAAAGTCGCCGCATCTTCCTCCTCCTCTTCTTCCTCCTCCTCTTCCTCCTCCTCCTCCTCCTCCTCTTCCTCTTCCTCTTCCTCTTCCTCTTTCGCCGCTTTCGATTCAAGAGCAGAAGGAGAAGGGGAAAAAGACGCAGATGCCCTACCAGGATCCCTTTCAGGTGGCGCAAGCCCATTTTTTTCATCTCTTCCTTCTTCTTTGAAACATGATGTTCAAGAAGAAGATTTTGAAGAGGATGACCTTGACGAACGTTTACGTTCGAGCCTCGACGAATCGGCCGCTGCAGCGGAACTTATTCAGAGGCAAAAGCTCTTGAAGGCTTCTGCATCGTCTGCTGATGATTTTAGCACTCTAGTCTCAAGACGTTTTCCGTCTTTGCTTTTGCGCCCCTTTTCTTCTGCAGCCTCCTCATCCTCTTCTTCCTCTTCTTCTTCTTCCTCTACCTCTAAATCTGCATCTTCTGAATACAATCTTCTGGCTCCTTGTCCATTTGCGAGAACTCAGCTTGAACAAAAATATCCTAAATTTGGCAGCCATAATCGCGTTTTTCCAGCCACTTTATTAATGAGGATTTTTCGCATGCCTAAAGATCCTTCAAGTTTTCGTGTGTTTGATCCTCGAATTGATGGTCGCAATTTCGATGAAGGCGTCGTCTACAAATGCGAACAGAAAATGCCTACATTTGGTTCGCAGAATCCTTTCCTCTTCATGGTTGTGCATCCCATTCTTCAGTTTCTCTGCGTTGATCTTTGTCGCAGATCAAACGGAACAACTTCGATTTCTCCCGAATACATTTTCAATAGCGTCTCGTCTGCTCATGGTGGCTTTCTAGTGCATCTTTCGAGCTCCATTTTTCCCTTTGACGATCCCATCTCTGAATCTTCGAAAAGACTTGATAATCTTTTGTCTACATTTACTGAGGCACCAATTCGTCGTCCATCCGCATTTAGACCCTTGCAGCGTCAGTCTACTTGTCCATCATTGTCTTTATCAAAATCGAGGCCAAGAAGGTCAAGCACAGGTTTTCAGTCTTCTTCTTCTGCTTCTGCTTCTGCTTCTGCTTCCTCTGCTTTCTCCTCTGCTTCTGCGTCTGCTTCTGCGTCTGGTTCTGCGTCTGGATCTGATTTTGGTGGATCTTATGATTATGAAGAGTTTCTTAAACGCAGAGACGAATGTCTTGGAAAGGAATTCAAGAGAAAATCAATTGATTTTGCTGAGTTTCTTGCTGGCGAAAATCCAAAATTTCTTTCGGTAAATGGGTCAGACTTTTCTCCTTTGCCCATGAATGGGAAAAGGGTTGCAACAGGTCTTGTGGGTCTTTGCATGTTTGAGATTAATCGCGCCCCCTCATCTTGCTGCGTATCTCCTTGTTCTCTTCAATCTTCCACTTCTGCCTCCACTTCTTCCTCCACTTCCTTCTCTTCTTACATGCACGTAACACTCATTTTGGCAGATAGACTCGCCAAGAGCAGCGGAGTTCTCTCTTTTGCGCTCTGCCTTCGTCTCGCTCGTCGTCTAAAAATCAGCGTAATTCTCGAGGCAGTTGACAGGAGGCATTTATGTGGAACTCTAAAGGACGACCTCATTGGGCTCTACTCTTCAAAATTCGGATTCGTTGAAATGGTTCCTGAGCAAGTCTTTTTTTTGTGCGACAAGCCCGAAAAGGGGATCGTCTTTATGATTCTTCCTTTCGACTTTGAACAAACGCCCGAAATTTTTAACTACGAGAAATATCTCCTTTCTCTCATTTCCCCTGCAGACCTTGCTTTGCTCGAAAAACAATCTCTTTCGGAGCTTCCTCGACTCATAAATCCTGATCGATTTGTCAGTCACAATCAATCAGATGGTTCTCCTTATATTTCAAAGGAACAAGTGGGCCGTATTCAAGTTCCTCTCCAACCTCCTCAAGTGTATCCTTCCTTGACAGATTTCTTGAAATCTTGTGGAGTTTTTTCGCGCTCGGCTTTGCCAGACCAGACAGAAACCATTGGTTCTAATTATAATAATAATAGAAAGAGATCTAATTCGGTCTTGTCCGCTTCTGGGGCTTCCGCCGCTGGTGGTGTTGGAATCGTTCGTGCGTCTTCAACATCTCCATCTAGCCAATTTGTTCCGATCGAGTCCCTTCCTTCCCATGCCTCTAGACTTAAGCATTTATTGACAGAGAGCAAGTTGGCCGCAGCCTTGGCTGTTTATGAAAATGAAAAGGCTGAGTCTGCACTTCGCAAAATTCAAATGGACAAGGATCGAGAAATGTTCCAGCAGAGAATGCGCGAAACGGAGGAACTTCAGCGCAGGCAATCTGAAGAGCTTCAAGAAAAGCAACGTCTCTTGACCGAGGAACTTCAGCGCGAGCGCATGCGAGCCGAGGCGGCACAGCGCGAGCAGAATAAGGAAATTGAGCAGCAGCGGGCGCGCGCCGACGAGCTTCAACTTCAATATGCAAAATTTATTGAGCAGGCTGAAAAATCCAAGGCGGAACGTGAGGCTGAGAAAGCTGAGCGGGAAGCAGAGCGGAGAACAAGGGCGGCCGAACACGATTCCTACATTTTTCAAATGGAAGCTGCTAAGTCTGCAGCCAATGCTGCAGCGGAACGAGCTGCTTTTTCGGAAATGCAAAAAAATGTGATAATGCAGCAACTTGCAGCGGCGCAGCTCGCAGCGGCACAAGCTTCAGCGACTATGGCTTTGTCTTCTTCTTCTTCTTCCTCTTCTTCCTCCTCCTCCTCCTCCTCCTCTTCCTCTTCCTCTTCCTCTCCCTCTTCCTCTTCTTCTTCTTCTTCTTCTTTTTATGCTTCGTCTCCCTCTTGTCCTCCTTCACCATCGAAAAAGGGCTTAATGAAAAAACGGGGAAGGCCACCTGCCTCTTCTGCCCTTGACTTTGATTCGGGGAATTTTGAGTTTGGGGACTCTTCTGCCTCTGCCTCTGCCTCTGCCTCTGCCTCTGCCTCTGCCTCTGCCTCTGCCTCTTCCTCTTCCTCTGCCTCTGCCTCTGCCTCTGCCTCTGCCGCCTCTGCCTCTGCCTCTGCCTCTGCTTCTTCCTCATCCGAATCACTTGCAGCCCCACCATCCGCAGCAGCAGCAGACGAGTTGATTGCGTCGGGCAAATATTCTTCAATGTACTTGCGCTCATACAATCCCGATCTCTTCAATCCCTTTCGTCTATTTGGACCTCCAATTTCCTCTTCTTCTCGATGGTCTGGCGAATTGGTTCGCGATACATTCAACGAAAAATTAATCTACAGGCACGGAATAACTCCTCTTGATGTTTCGCGAAGGCAAACTTTGCGTGGAACTATTGAGCAAGTCGGCTCGGAATTTGTTTTGCTGACAAATAAGATTGGAGTTGATCGGCATTTTGGACGAACGCGCTTTCGGCTTGTTTTTGATAATGCTGGGAAATTTCTTCGAGGGTACGAAATGCGTATGACGAGCGACGAACAAGTAGGATGGATTGAACAATAGCTACTTGTAGTTTGTTGAACAACCATAGTAATCACAACTCATTCGACAGCAGTCCTCAAAATGCCCTAACCATTCCCCAAATTCTTCCTTGTCTACATTGTAAATAAATTCATAGGTGTTATCATATACTAGAAAAACAGTTCCATCAACCCACTTTTTATGTGTAAAGTTACCTGTTCCTGCATCTAAATTTGCTAGTTTTATTTTTGAAGGATCATACGATTGAATGCAAAACCTTTGTTCGATAAAATGTTGAGCATTTATTTTTGTCAAAATATCTTTATTCATTTTATTTTGGGATTGGGGTAAGCTTTTAGGGTTAGGGTTAGGTTAAGTTCCTTGTTAAGAAAATAAAAGACTCTTTTCTTTTTCGTCCTTTCCGTCCTTTTCTTCTTTTTCTCCTTTTTCCTTGTCACTTTTTTCATCCACACATTCGGATTCATCAACATACGTTCCCTCGCGAATAGATTTAATATCCTTAAGAAGATGTTTTGAAATTCCATTGTTGGTTTTCTCAAAAACATTTAAAAGCGAAGCTCCCACATTAAGGCCAACTCCTACCCAAATAAGCTCCTTTATGTCATATCCGGCTGCAATTGTTGTTACGAGAATGCCTGCGGATTGGACAATATGGAATAAGTAAACTAACGTGAGGTTGCAAGAATTCAGACATTTTCTTCTCTTAATAAATTCATGCAAGTCCTCAACAGTATTTTTGTTCAAAATATGTTCGATTTCACTTGTCATTGTTTTTGGTGTTTGTGGATAAGGAGGAGAGTTTGTATTTGTAATCATTTTTATTTGTTTTTGTTGCAACTATTATATCTAATCATCGTCATCGAACACCCATCCCAAATCACTGCAGAGGCTTTGATTATCCTCTTCGCCAGCTAGGTAATCAAAGTTGCACTTTCGATTACATTGCAAATGACATGTATCAAGTAAAAGAGCTCCCTTGGGTTCAATTTTATACTTGCTCATTTCATAATGGTCCATTATCGAATCCCACGAGTCCGTCTTCCCCACGCATTTTTGGCACACGGTATGGCATATAGGCATTTCGTCTTCGCAAACGTTGCGATTCGCCTCTTTATGTGCGATCAAAGTAATGCTGCTGTATCCAGATGTCTTCTTAAAGCATTTCTGGCTTGTCTCGTACGTCCAATTTGGAAGGGTCATGTTCTTTTCGTTCTTGTGAAAAAAATCATTAGAAACTTCCTTGTAAAGCACAAGGTACAAGATTGTACACAATGACAATACACTCATCTTGCTTGCTCCTCCAAAATAAGACCTGACTACCAAGCTTTATGTTTTTGAGTTTTATCGCTTATTGGATTAATGGCTAATTAACTTTAATTCAAAAAATAGTTGTAATTCAAAAAACATGGAGGCTTATTCCTTTATAATGACTCCTTACAACTCGTGTGCAAATTCAAAACGAACAATGTTGCCTAAGCGAATATGGACACTTAAAGAAAACGAAATTCCCTTTCCACCTAGGCCACAATACACATTAGACATCGTCTTAAAGAAAATTAAGTGTTTTAATGATCGCTTGTCGAAATTAAATGAATATTCGTCTACACAACTACAAAACAGCTCAATTAAATTTGAGCTTTTCTCAATGATAGATTCAAGCAAGAATTACTATGATGACATGGAAAAAATGGAATCAAAAAATTTTGAGATAAAGGTCAAAATTATTTCTACGTGCTTTAACGCGTCAAATTTACTTGACCGTATTTTTAAAACTCAGAGAGTAGATTTTTGGTTGAGCAATCAGGAACTAGAAGAACTAAAAAAAATTTGGTCACAAATACATTAATTAATTAATTATTTTAATTCGTGTTTTGGTGAGCATTGCAAAAATTTTTCGCTATATACAAACTTTTACCTTTAACATTTCAAAGCAGCTCGTCAAGGAATGTCGAGCGTTCTTGGCAGTTACTTTCCTGATGATGACTTGGGCGGGGAAGAGAAATGTCCTGTTTGCTTGTCTCCATTACTTGACGAGGAATTCATCGGCAAAGTAGACTGCGGTCACTGTTTCTGCTATACCTGCATCTCTGAATGGTGCGCCAAGTCATCGACTTGCTGCAAGTGCAGAGCCTGTGTCGACGAGATTCGCAAAATTCAAAGGCTTTCGTTGAGCAAAGCAATGGAATTCCAGGAGAGGCGCATCATTGAAATGTCAAGGCGTCCAAAGCTTCGATTTGAGAATGAACTTGTTCGTATCCCATCCTCTTCTTCTTCTTCTTCATCATCTTCATCTTCCTCATCCTCATCATCTTCCTCTTCAACTACTCCTTTCGTTGCAATTCTTGTTGGTCTTGTAATTGTTCCGCGCCAAGTGCAGCGGCATGTTGTTGATGGCGATGAACTGATTGCGCTTCAATTGCAGTTGCAGTTGGAGGAGGACGCTGTATCTGGTATCCAGCAAGATGACAACATTGGCGCCATTGAGCCTGCAGAGACTGATGCGTGCGAGGCTTGCAAGAACGGCGGGCTTCTGATTCTTTGTGACGGATGTAATTCTCTTTGGCACACGACTTGCCTTGTTCCGCCATTGACGGCTGTGCCTGAGGGTTTGTGGATCTGCAAATCCGAAAACGAAATGGAAGGAAAGTATGAATCCAAGGCCGCATTTATTCAAAATCGTCAAATTAAATTGAGTACAACAGCGATTATGTCTGCACTGAACGACAAAAAAAAGGAGGAAGAAGACCAGGAAGACGAGGAGGACGGACCTGTCGTTCCTTTACGGAGGTCTTCAGCAGGAGCAGCTTCTTCTTCTTCTTCTTCTTCTTCTTCTTCCTCTTTTTCTTCATCTTCTTCTTTTGCTTCTTCTTCTTCTTCTTCTTCCTCCTCTTCTTCCTCTTCTTCTGCTTCTGCTTCTTCTTCCTCTTCATCGGATGAAGGAAAGAGGTCTTTGGGGAAAGAAGAAAAATGCAAGAACCAACAAAAGGGAAAGAGGAAGAGGAGGAAGATGCGGGGGTACGCTGACGATGGGTTTGTAGTTCCGGTCTCTGAGGATGAATGTTGAAAATTGCAAACTATCTCAGCAAATAAGAAAAATGCTTCTTCCGTTTCCCTTTAATATTCCTCTATTCATTGTCTTTACGTTTCTAAAGTACTTTTTGAACTTTGTGAGTTATCTGATTGGAAATTCTCCGCTCCAGCAAGTTATAGGACTCCCTGCAACTATTATCGGCACACTTTCTGCTGACGAAAAATAGGTGTTCAAATGCATTAAAGTTTTTCTTTTTCCATTATTTATGTATCGGAAAACAAAATGAAACAACTTTGCATTCCTCGGATCATTTTTCAAACATGGAAAACTCATTCAGTCCCCGAAAAGTGGAAAACTTCCCCAGAGTCCATAAAGACCTTCATGCCATCATGGAAGCACGTCTTATTTGATGACAATGAAAATAGAGCCTTTGTCGAAAAACATTTTCCGGAATACATTGACTTTTATACAAAACTTAAGTTTCCAATTCAAAGGGCTGATTTTATTCGCTACTGCTTTCTGTACGTAAATGGCGGAGTGTATTCCGATCTCGACATTGAGTTTATCGCTCCGATCGACGACCTTTTTTATACATATGATTCAAAATCAAAGGTATCTCAAGGGTTAGGACAAGAAAAAGAAGATCAAGCAGAAGAAGAAGCAGAAACTGAAACTGAAGCAAAAGTATACTTACTAAAAGCTCCTCAAAACTTTGCGGGACACTACACAAACTTTTTCATGGCGTCGACAGCCAGAAATCCTTTTTGGCTTATTGTTTTACGAGAATGCATAGAAAAGCTACCACCCTGGGTCATTCTTCCTCACAATATAATAAGCGAGCAAACAGGACTTGCATGCATTTCGAGGGCAGTTAAAAGGGCAAAAAGTGAAAACCAAATGACGATTGAGATACTTCCATTTGAAAATCTGGTTCCATGCGATGTTTGTTCGACAGCATCTGAATACGAGAGACGACCGTATTACTATACAAAGTTTTTGAAGGGAGGAAGCTGGAATGGTTTTGACACACTTTTATTCAATTCCGTTCTTT
>Ga0209084_1000502_pt1 | contig 36769 bp, 66 predicted proteins | sample C_130820_MF_Meta_FD_187309 | JGI IMG/M metagenome (GOLD analysis project Ga0209084, IMG submission 187309) | Freshwater microbial communities from Lake Croche, Canada to study carbon cycling - C_130820_MF_MetaG (SPAdes) (version 2) | ecosystem: Environmental > Aquatic > Freshwater > Lake... | reverse complement strand
ACCAATCTTTTGCAAATGGCTTTGACCAAGGGGGGGTGTATGAATAAGATAGAAATAAGATATAAAAAAGTTGAGGATTTAATTCCTTATGTTAATAATTCAAGAACGCATAGCGATGAACAGGTTTCTCAAATTGCTTCTAGCATGAAAGAGTTTGGTTGGACTAACCCAATTTTGCTTGATGGTGAAAATGGAATCATAGCTGGTCATGGTAGATTGATGGCGGCTAGAAAATTAAACCAAACCGAAGTGCCAACAATAGAACTAGCTGGATTAACCGATATACAAAAAAAGGCTTACATTATTGCAGACAATAAACTTGCTTTAAATGCTGGTTGGAATGATGAAATATTAAAACTTGAAATAGCAGAGCTAAAAAATGCAGGATTTGATCTTGGTCTTACAGGATTTAATATTGATGAGCTAAAAGCCTTTGATCCTATTATAGAAGGTTTAGTTGATGAAGATCAAATTCCTGATGTGCCTGAAGAACCTAAAACTAAACTTGGTGATATATATAAGCTAGGCAATCATAGATTAATGTGCGGTGATTCGACTAGCGTTGATGCTATTGATAAATTAATGAATGGTGATAAAGCTGATGTAGTATTTACTGATCCACCTTATGGAATGTTTTTAGATGCAGACTTTTCTAAAATGGGTGGCGCTGGATCAATGACTAATAAATCAGGAAATAAATATGATAAAGTTATTGGTGATAATAATGACTTTACTCCAGCATTAATTAATACTGTATTTGCTTCATTTGGATACTGTAAAGAAATATTTTTATGGGGCGCTGATTACTATGCTGAACTTCTACCAAATAAAAATGAAGGATCATGGGTGGTATGGGATAAAAGATTAGATGAATCAGCAGATAAAATGTATGGATCAACTTTTGAATTATGTTGGTCTAAAGCTAAACACAAACGAATGATGGCAAGAGTTAAATGGGCTGGTATATTTGGCATGTCTAAAGAGCATGATAAAAAAAGAGTTCATCCAACTCAAAAGCCTGTTGAATTAGTTGCTTGGTTTTTTGATTATTTTAGCCTTAAAGATAAAAAAAATGTAGTTGATTTATATGGCGGATCAGGTAGCACTCTTATTGCATCAGAAAAGGTTGGCAAACATTCTTATGTTATGGAACTTGATCCTAAATATTGTGATGTTATTGTTAAGCGATGGGAAGATTTTACAGGACAAAAAGCGGAGTTATTAAGTGAATAGAAAACCTATAGAGCTTCATTTAATTAATGGCACAACTCCCGAACATGATGCCATTGTATTGCCTGAATCTTTAAGGCAAAGAATACCTGCCGCAGAATGGATGGACAATCCTTCCGCATGGAATAAAGCACTTTTTGTTATAGAAACTTCTGATTATCTTTTTGATGTTTATGGAATAGGATCAGCTCAAGACAAGCATACTTTAACCATGCTTGCAGATCAAATTGACCTTTATATCCAATGTGGAATAGGTATAGAAAAAAATGGGATTGTTACTGTATTTAATGACGGCAAAACAATTGGACCTAATCCTTTTATAACTATTAGAAACAATACTCTTAAACTAATCATTCAATTAATGAATGAATTGGGTTTAACGCCTAGAAGCAGATTAGGTAAAGTTGGATCGTTGCCAGCATCTACCATTAATTCTTTAATGCTAGGACCACAAGTTAAGAGATGAATTATTTAACGGGTGTTCAATATGCTCAAGATGTAGTTAAGGGCAATATTGAAGTTTGCAATAATATAAAATTAGCATGTCAGCGTTTTCTAAATTTTATGGAAGACAAGCATTGGGAATATGAGTTCTTTCCTGAATATGTCGAGCATGTATTAAATTTTGTAGCAATTCTTGTTCACACCAAAGGTCCTGATGCTGGTAAACAAATTGTATTAGAGCCTTTTCAAATTTTTCTTATTTGTGGCATATATGGATTTCGCCATAAAAAAGATCATACAAAAAGAATGACCACCGATGTCATTGTTTTTATTCCTCGCAAAGCTGGCAAATCAACTCTTACTGCAATTATAGGTTTATATGAATTAGCATTTAACGAAGCTGGAGCGGAAGTGTTTACCCTTGCTACTAATCGAGAACAGGCATCTATTGTATTTGATGCGGCTCGTTCAATGATTGAAAATATGCCAGCAGAAATTAAAGCATGGTATCGAGTAAGCAAATATGAAATTGGTAAAGCTAATGACAGTCAAACTATGTTCCGCGCTTTATCCCGCGACAATAAAAAGTCAGGCGATGGTAAGAATGCTAGTTGCGCTATTATAGATGAAGCCGCACAGATTATAGACCGCAATAGTATTGAAGTTATATTTTCAGGCATGGTTGCCCGAAAAAATCCATTAAGAATTTATATAACAACTGCAAGTTTTACTAAAGACACAAAGTTTTTTGAAGACTTAACTGCATTTGAAACAATGTTAAATGGTGATGCGCCTGACAATCCTCATTGGTTTGGTTTGTTATATGGACTTGATCCACAAGATAATTGGAAAGATGAATCAACTTGGGCTAAAGCTAACCCAATGCACGGCATATCTGTTTATCAAGAAGCCATTAAAGAGCGATGCGAACAAGCTAAATTTAAGCCAGCGGCTCTTAATGAATTTCTTTGCAAAACTCTTAATGTTTATGTATCCGCTAACACTGCCTGGATTGATCGCGACTATTGGGATAAATCTACAGGCGAAGATAAACCTGAACCTGAAGAAGTATTTATTGGCTTTGACTTGGCGGCAACTCGCGACTTAAATGCAGTTTGCACCTTAAAGCGATATGCTTCCGAGGATTATTATGCTGAATTCAAATTCTTTTTGCCTGAAGAAGCGTTATCCTTGATTCCAAGTCATTATCGTGGTATATTTGACCAAGCCGTTCAATCTGAAATATTGCATATCACAGAAGGCAATGTTATGGATGATCGCGAGATTTCTGAATATATAAAACAACAAGCTACTTTATACAATGTTAAAGAAGTAGGTTATGACGCTTACAATGCGGCTTCTTTAGTTGCTCGACTACATGATAATAGCATTCCTGTAAAAAAGGTTGGACAGGGCATGGCTGTTTTAAATAACCCATCCAAGCATGTTGAAAAACTTATTATGCAAAATGCTATTAAACACAATGGCAATCCATTTGTAGGTTGGCAATTAAGTAATTGTGAAGTTTATACCGATGTTAATGGCAATATTAAGATTCGCAAGAATGAAGCAGATAAGTCAGCAAAAGTAGATGGTATAATAGCGCTCATCATTGCGATGCACTGCTCATTAGATCATCCATTAGTTTCTACATCTTTTGGATTTAGAAGCATATAAAGGAAAAACATGGCTATATTAGATATATTCAAAAGAAAACCAAATCAAAACGCGCAAGAAAGTAATTCACTTTTTGGAAATACCGCCCTTGGTAATAACATACTTCGTAATGTTAAATCCCAGGGAGTTCAATCTTCTAATCAACTTTTATATGTAACAACATCATCTGTCAATGCTGCTGGTCGAGTATTGGATATGTCCACACTATCCCGTAACTCCACTGTTATGGCTTGTGTAAATGCTAAAGCTCGCGCATTAGCTCAATTGCCTATTAAAATTATGGCTTATAGCGCTGATGGAAAAATGGTTGATGCAATTACCGATCCAAATGTTTCAACTCGCGACAAAGCTAAAGCCAAAGCAGTTTATAATTTATTAAATAATCCAAATAATTATCAATCATCATACGAGTTTTGGTATCAATGGTCTATGTGGTATGACCTATCAGGCGAAACATTTACCGCTTTATGGCGCAAAGAGCAATCAAACTCTACGCTAACACCTATGGAAATGTATCTTTTGGATTCAACTTTAATAACCGCTCAAATCACACCTACTCGTTATCCTACTTATAGATTATCGACTAGCACATACGGATTTAATAAAGATGAACCATTAGATTATTTCCAAGTTATTCATGCAAGTGAAATGGCTTGGCAAGGTAGTTCCGGTTTTAACAAAGGTATTCTAGCAACAGAATTAATATCATTAGATCAAGACATTGATTTATATGCTAATTTTATTATGCTTAATGGTGCTAAACCTTCAGGCATGTTTGTTACAGATCAAGTTATTCCTGACGCTAAATTTAAAGAAATTGCCGCAAGACTTAAAGAAGCTTGGACATCTTTAACAGGTTCTCGCTCTACTGACTTATCTAAACCAGGTCAAGGCATGTTATTAGATAATGGCATGAAATATATGCCGTTAAATATGCTTACCCTTCAAGATGCAGATGCTAGAGAATTAAAAAATCAAACTATGAAGCGAATTTGTGGTTTATTTGGAGTTCCGCCTGCAATGCTTGGTATTGCTGATATGAAATACAATAACACACAAACAATGCTTGATGAATTTTACAAATCAACAATGTGTCCGCTAATTACTAATATTGAACAGAAGTTTAAAACTTCTCTGCTAAATGGTTATCCAAACCTCTGCATTAAATTTCAAACTGAAGATTTTTTAAAGGGCGCGCCCCTAGATCAAATGAATTACGCTGTAGCGGGTGTTAATAGTGGTATAATGACACCTAATGAAGCGCGAGAATACCTTAACAAGCAAAACTTGGAAGGCGCAAACGAATTAAAAGATACATCAAAACAAGTTAAACCAATTTCAGGAACTTCACCAACCGATACAGGTGGGGGCGGAAATACCTCTACTATTAATCGCACAGGTCAAGCCGGTAAAGCTTAATGACATTAAAAGAGTTACTTGACAAATTAACCCAACAGGCTAAAAAGAGAAAACCTCAACCTGTTAAAACCAACGGAATGAAAGAAAAGGGAGTGCCAATTCATGACTGATATAAAATTTCTATTTGAATCAAAAGTTGCTTTAGGCGTTAAAAACGACGAAGCTCAAGGCGGTAGCGGACAAATTCAAGCTACTGTAACGACATGGGGCGCTCGCGAAGGTGCTGATGGTCGTAAATTCAATTATCAACCTGAAGGCTTTGCTCAATGGGCTGATGAATTTGCTAAATCAGGCAAACCGCTTCCAATGTTTTTTCAACACAATGATATGTCTATGCCGGTTGGCGAATGGACTTCATTTGAGTTTACTGACAATGGAATGGATGCTACAGGCAGACTTTATACAAACACAACTGCTGGAAAAGACCTATATACAATCATGAAAGAAAGTCCAGCTATGGTTGGCGGTGTTTCTGTTGGTGCTTATGCTGACGAATATTCAATGGTTGATGAAGATGGTATGGATGTAGGCGCTGATGAAGATGGTTTTTTCCAAATTAAAAAAGGCGGATTAAAAGAAGTGTCTATTGTTATGAATCCAAACAATCTTGAGTGTAATGTTTCCAAATTAGAATGCTTTAGAGCTGATGGCTCTTTAGATTTAAAACTAATCGAGAAGGCATTGCGTGATGCAAAACTTTCAAGAAAAGATGCGACCACTGCGTCTTCAATTTTCAAACAAATTATAGAAACTCGTGATGAGCCTATTATTGTTTCTGAAAAAGCACCTAGTCAGAGTGATGCTGATGCGGTGGTAGATGAGCAAAAAATTCTTAATGCTTTTGCTGAAAGAGAATTGCTCAAAATTTTAAACAATCGTCTTAAAGGATAAATCATGTCAGACAAAATTATCGAAAAGTTAGACGCTATTGAAGCAAAACAAGTTGAAGCTGTGGAAGCAGTTAAAACTGATGTTGATGCTAAATTAGCTGAAGCGCAAAAAGTCTTTGATGAAAAAGCAATTTCATTTGAAGAAAAAGTAGCACAATTAGAAGCTAAAGTTGCTTCTATTCAATCTGCTCCATTAGTTAAAACTTACAAAACTATCGCTCAAGAAGTTAATCGTTCAGTTAAAGAACAATTAAAATCTTTTGTTGAAAAAAATGGTAAGTCAGAAAAAGAATTAAAAATGTGGGAAGATGCTGGTCAATATGAAGCATACATGAAGGAAGCTTCAGCATTAACAGGTTCAGGCGCTGGTGTTGGTGGTAGAACAGCTTATGATCCTGTATTTGTTGCACTTCGTTTAGCAAATCCTATGCGTGGTTGTTCAAGAGCTGTTGCAACTGATGGCGCAACATATCAATTCCGCGCTAAAACAGGTGATGCTGGTGCTGCTTGGGGCTATGCAATTCAAAACAATGGTTCAGCTACAACAGAATCAACTAACATTTGGCAATTAACATTGCAAGATTTGAATGTTCAATTTCCAATCAGAACTGCTGCGCTTGATGATATTGATGGTTTAGAATCAAATGTTGTTTCAGATATGCTGCTCGAATTTTCGCAACAAGAAGGTTTGAGTATGATTCAAAACAACGACCAAGGTGCGACTTCACTTCCTTATGGTGGTTCTAATGGTCTTCGTGGTCTTAATCAGTATGCTGGTGCTAACGCTTCTTATACAGGTGGCACAACATCAGTTGCAGCTTATGGCACTTCAGGCACAGGTTCTACTTCAGGCTTGCATTCATTAGCTACATACGATCAATTAACATCTAACACAAACTCTGTAACTACAAACAATGTAACTTACAAAGATGTTGTTAATTTAATCTATGCTTTACCACAAGAATATTGGACACCAACAACTAAATTTGTTATCAATCCTGTAATGTTAGGTGCGATTCGCGGTTTAGTAGATACAAATGGTCGCCCAATCTATGTTGATGGTTTAGCTCGTGAAGATGGTATTGTTGGCACATTACTTGGTTTTGATGTAGTGGTTAATAAATATCTTGACACACCTAACCAATTAGCGACAGGCGCTGCTGGAACAACTCCTAAATATCCAATGTATTTTGGTGATTGGAATCGTTTCCATGCAATCGTTGATCGTTTAAATATGGTTATGCGTCGTTATGATCAAACTTTACCAGGCTCAATCACATTCTATGGTGAAAAGCGTTTGGCAACTTCAGTAGTGAACCCATTTGCTGGTGTTCGTTACAGATCAACAGTAACAGCTAATAGCTAGTAGTTAGTAATAAATGTATGGCAAAAGGGCGGTTTAATCGCTGCCCTTTTTTTTAATCAATTAGGAACAGACCATGAATACAACTGAAAAAATTTTAGATGGCATCAAACAGACGCTTGAAACAGGAAAAAAAATCACTATTGATTTAAGTGAAGCTTCTACCCTAACAGGCAGCGGTGATGGTGTAGGTGGTCGCACCTACTTTGATGATGCTTTTGCAGCATTACGATATGCAAATCCTTTCAGACAAGGATCAAGACAAATTAAAGCAAGCGGTTCATCTGTGCAATTTGTGGCAAAAACAGGTAACGCAGCTAACAGCACAAACCCTTGGCTTTATGCAATAACACCAAATTCAGGTTCACCAAATATTGCAACATCTACTTGGCGACTACCAACAAGAGTTATAACAGCTCAATTGCCTATTAGAATGGCGGCAATGGATGATATTAATTATTTAAATGAAACTTTAGTAGAAGACCTTATGTATGAGTTTTCACAACTTGAAGCGCAAAGTATGTCCACTAACAACGATCAATCAGGATCATCAACAACATCAACAGGTGCTGTTAATGGTTTAAGAGGTCTTGTAGGAACATACTTAACAAGCACTTCAGCGGCTTCTTACGGCAGTTCAGGCAATGCTATAACGGATGGTATTCATACCATTAAATCAATCAGCCATAGTGATACTGTGCCGGATTATGACATGTTAGCTGATATTGCTAATGCTTTACCTAGTCAATATTGGTCAAGCCCTACAACAGCTTGGCATATTCATCCAACACTTATTCAAACATTAAGAAAATTAAGAACATCAGGAACATCAAATGGTTTATTAGAAACAGGCGATGATGATGGTGGTGCAGCAGTTCATATCTTTGGTTTTCCTGTAATTCCTAATCCTTATTTAGAAGCTCCAGGAACAACGGGTAATTGTGCTTTAATTTTAGCTGATTGGAATAGATTTTTAACTATTGCTGATGTTGAAGAAATGACTATTCAAGCTATGGAACAAACTACTCCAGGCTTTGTTACTCTTTATGCTGAAAAGCGTTTAGTTTCAACTATTCGTGATCCATTTGCTGGTATTCAATTAATAGGAACATAATATGGCAGATACATTAGGGCAAGTTGCTTTTGGCTCTACTCGCAATCCGTTTAACTATGATAAAGTTGAACAGATTTCAAGAGATACAACTACTGCATGGATTACAACTACTGAAATTGACAATCAACTAAATTTATTTGGTGATACTTCACAAAATACATTTTTAGCTGGGTTAGAGCTTTCAGTAAGAATGGCAATTGAAGATTATCTTGGTATGTCTATTTTTGCTCAATCTTATAGAGTTTATTATGCTACCGATTCATTGTATGCAACCCCTGTATGTTTAGATTTGCCCGAAATATCACAAGGATCAACATTAACCAATGGTGTAACTATTGATAGTGTTAAATATTACGATGGAAACACTCCAAGCGCTTTACAGACATTAACAAGTGGTTCTAGTAATTATTATTATGATGTAACCGGCAATAAAGTTATTTTAGTTAATGGTATTCCATCTAATATTAGTCAAAACAGAACTGCACCTATTATTGTGGAATATACATTATCTGCAAATGCTTTAGCTTCTTATCCTGTAATTAAACAAGCGGGATTATTGTTGCTAACTCATTTATATAATAATAGAAGTGAAACTGTGCAAGGTGGATTGCAAAATATTCCTTATGGTGTAGATGCTTTATTAAGACCTTACAAACCTTTGGTGATGTAAATGGCAATTAAACGCTTTGAAAATGTTGATGTTAATACTTTAACTTTTAGCACAAATAGTTATGGTGAAAATGTAACAACAATAACAAAGAAATTTACAGGAAGACCATTAGTGTCATCTGTTAAAAATTCTTTGCAGATAACATCAGATACGCGAATTTACCAGGATTTAATTAACTTTAAGTTCCAATATACGCCATGGATTCAAGATATTGTTATTAATCAAAACTTATATTCATTTACTTGGCGCACACAAGATTGGCGTATAACAAATGCAATAGAAGCTGATGATAAAATGAGTGTAACTATTCTTTGTTATCGTTCTGATCCTGTTACAAAGGTTTAATAAATGGCTACACAACAAAATGTTACACAGTATGCACAGGCTATACAGGCTCAATTGACTAGCATTGCAAGCCCAATTCCTGTATATTCTAACTTTAACAGAAACTATGCAACAGAGCAAAAATTTATAATTTGGCACTTAAGAAATGTTCATCAACCTGTATATACAGGTGTGAATCAAAACAATAAAGGTATTGATAGACCTATTTTTCAAATTAGTGTCTTTAGTGTTTATATGGATGATGGATTAACTATTGCTAATACAATCATTCAAGCATTACATGGTTATAATGGATTATTTGGTGGCTCAACTTATGGCTTTCAAATATCTAAAGCAGATGTTCAGTTTTTGTATCATGGATATGATAATACCACTGCAATTCATCAAGTGTTTATGGATTGCACATTAGATATACCAACATAAGATTTATTAATTTTAATTTAAGGATTTAATTATGCCATTACCAACCAAAGTTTTACCAGGGTTTAGCGCTACGCTATATGCGCAACCAACCACAACGCCCACTGTTTTAACAAATGCACAATTAGCAACTTTAGCAAATGTAGCGGCTATTGCTGTAACAGGCAATGTTGTGAATGTTGAAGCTATCCCAGCATTTGGTCAGGATGATGCTGTGGCTAGTTTTACTGTTGCCGGATCAAGACAGTCAGACAAAATTCCAACTCAATCAGCTCCAACATCATTAACTATTACGGCTGCTTGGAATCCTTCAGATACAGTTTTATTATTGCTTCGTGGCGATGCTTATACAGGCACAATAGACAGAACATTTGTTATTTCTGCAACTGACGGCACAGGCACAGTTTACTATGCTTTTAATGGTAGAGTAGCAGAATGGAAGATTGATGCTCAACCGGGTGCTGAAGCAAAAGCAGTTTTTACTATTCACCCAAGAGGCAACCAATATGGTTGGTCTAATACAGCTTAATAATTAACGAAGGAGTATTAAAATGGCTTTACCAAATAAAATTTTACCAGGGTTTAGTGCCTCAATGTGGATGCAAACAGGCACAACACCAACACCATTAACAGTAGCAAATTTATCTGTATGGACAGCTCAAGTAGCAACGATTGTAGGAACAGCAGCTAACGGAACAGGCGCAAGCGGAACTGCATTAAATGTAGAAGCAATTCCAGCGTTTGGTCAAGATGATGCAGTAGCTTCTTATGGTGTAGCGGGTTCAAGACAAAGTGATAAAATACCTACACAATCAGCCCCTACAAGCTTAACAATTACAGCGCCATGGAATCCTAGTGATGCAGCATTGTTATTGATTCGTGGTGATGCTTATAACGGAACTATTGACAGAACTTTTGTAATTGCAGCAACAGACGCAGCTACAACTATTGCATACGCATTTAATGGTCGTGTAAGTGAATTTAAAATTGATGCAGCTCCAGGCGCAGAAGCTAAAGCTGTATTTACAGTTCATCCTCGCGGAAATCAATATGGTTGGTCTAATACTTAAGGAATTAATATGAAATTATCCGAAGCTATTGATACATTAACATCTACATACCAAAGCCTTGATGCTGTAGCATTGGGGCTTCCTGTAGATGCTAAAGAAGTGCAAGCAGCATTAGCAAAAGCAAAACCTGATACAGCTGAATTTGTAGCATTAACTGTGTTAGCAAAATACAATCCTTTAATCCAAGAAATTAAAACAAAAGAGATTACAAATGACAACACAGATCAACTCAAATAATGATTTATTAAATTATCTAGTAACTCAATCCAATTCAGGTCAAAAGAATTGGTTTGGCTTTGCTCAACAACGACTTACGGGAATAACTTTAGCTCATGAGATTGCAAAAAATCATGCGGATAAACTTACACCTGAAGAAGCTGTTGATTATGCTGTAAAACTTAATAATGCTATTTATCAAAAAATTATTAAGGCTGATTAATGCAGAATACATTTGAAGTTAAAGGTTTAAAGGAAACTTTAAAAATCTTTGACGATTTAAGAGATGAAATTGGTGATGCTAGAAAGTCTAGCAATATTTTAGTTAAAACTGTTAAAGAAGCTATGAAACCTGTGTTAAGCATGGCTCAATCTTTAACAGCATCTCATAGTCAAACAGGGTTATTGCATGATTCATTAACTATTGTTGGCAGACGACCAACAAACAAAGATAAAACTTCAAGATATGTTAATGCCAATGATGCTGCAATTGCTATGGTTACTACAAAGCCAATTCCTAGAAGTTTAAAAAAGGAAGGCTTTAAACAATTTGGTCATTTAAGAGGTTCTGAACTTAAAAAAGCAAAGAAAACTTTTTATGAATCTGCCGGTGTATTTTATGATGCTAGAGCTATTGCAAGTGAATTTGGAACTAAAAATAGACCAGCTCATCCTTATTTAAGAGTTTCATTGGAAAGCCAACAACAACAAGTATCTGATTCGGTAGCAAGAATTTTACAACAATATATAGAAAAATTTAAATCACTATAACATAGGAGTATTACATGAATAAATTAGGTCAGTTACTAGGCAATGAATATGAGCAGCATAAAGAATCTATTTTAACAAGAGATTTTACTTATAAAGGCATGTCTTTAAAAGTAAGAATTCCAAGTGTAGCAAAAATGGAATCTATTTATAATGAATTTAAGAATCCAAATAAAGATGCAATTGAAGTTATATACAAAGAATTAACAGATAAGTTAATTATTAATCCTGAAGATAAAGTAGAAAAAACTGATAACGATATAATTATAGATGGCAGATCACAAAGAGAATCTGCTAAAAATACTTATTTAACAAGATTTAGAATTTTAGAATACTTTAAATTTTTAGTTGCTCAAGAAGGTCAAGATATTAATACTTTAACTTATGAAGACATTAATATCAGCATTCCTTCTTTGACTATTCAAATGGAATTTGTTGATAAAATTAATGAAGTTATTTTACCAAATTATGAAGATATAAAGTCAAAGTAACAGGCTCGTTAAGAACCCAGGTGCGTTGTGCAATGGTTTTTAACGGGCATACAATACAAGATATTGACGCATTAGATGAAACTACAATGAATGAAATTATTGTAATGTATTCCGATGGTGTATTAGGTAATAATAAAAATTTGGTAACAATGGGAACTCTTACATCAGGCGTATTTAATTATATGCGACCACCAAATTCAAAATCTTATACATTAAAAGAAATGCTTGGAAGTGCTTACAATTATATTTATCGTGAAGAAGCTAGTTTGCCTAATGAATCATTATTGGCTTTCATAAGTCAAGCGCCTGGATTTAATATTGACAAATTTAAAGGTAAAGAATAATGGCAATTATTTCAAGATTAGCGGTTTTACTTGGACTTGATGCGGGTGAATTTAACGCTGGACTAGGAAAAGCCAAAGCTGGAATAACTGAATTTACACAATCAACATTAGGCGCAAAGCTTGGTGTTGCTGCTTTAGCTATTGGATTTGCTGAATTTGCTAGGTCAGCGGTGCAATATGCAGATCAGATTTCAGATGTAGCAAAAGCTAATGATATGGCTGTTGGAACTGTTTTAGCACTAAATGAAGCCATGGTAGAAAATGGTGGTAATGCAGAAGCCGCTAGTCGTATGATGTCAGGCTTTAGTAAACAAGTTGAAGCTGCCGCTTCAGGCACAGATAAAACCCGCGAAACATTTCAAAAGCTTGGAGTATCACTTCAAGACCTTAAAAAACTTTCTGTTGATGATCTACTTATAAAGACTTTAAAAGGTTTAAATGACATTCAAGATTCAGCTACTCGAAATGCTAAAGCTATGGAATTGTTTGGTAAATCCATTAAAGGCGTAGATATTAAGGGATTTTATAATGATTTAATAGAAGGCAAAGATAAAAACAAAGAAGCAGAGCAATCTTTTATGGAAACTAAAGCTGTTATGGATGCTTTATCAGCAACCATGATGCAAGCTAAAGTTGATTTTATAGAAACATTTGCACCGGCAATTGAAAGTTTAACTAAAATATTTTTAGATTTAGCATACGCAATTCATTCTGCATTTAGAGCAGGTAAGGATTTATTAACTTTAAATTTTAAAGATTTAAAAACTTATGATTTTGCTGGTGTGCAATTTGAAAAAGATTTAAATGCTAGATTTGAAAAAGCTCGATTGGCTTCGCTTGCTGCTCAAAAAACACAATTTGGCGGTCGAGAAGTCAGTGCTTTAGGTGATGAAGGAAAAAGACAAACTGAAGAATTACAAAAGCAAATACTTACTTTTAATCAAGAAGCAAAAGCTGTTGGAGAGGTTAAATCTGAATACGAAAAATTAACTGCTCAATTTAATCTTGGTGGTAAATATGCTAAAGCTTCTAACAAGGACAAATATGATGCCGCTGTAGCTGCTTATAAATTAGATGAAATGCACCAGCAAGAGCAAACTAAAAATGAAATAAAAATATATGACACAGAAATAGAGCGTTTACAGTTACAAGCAGACATGGCTGGGTTTAGTGATATTGAGCAAAAAAAATTAATGGCTCAATTAGATTTGCATATTAAATTAAATGATGAAGTTAAAAAGCAAATTATTAGCCAAGAACAAGCAGATCAAATATATAGCTCATTTACAAAAATGCAAAAACAACAAGATATGACTTTGCAAGCTCAACAAACATTTTCTGCTGGTTGGAGCAAAGCTTATAATGATTGGGTTGAAAAATCTAAAGATGCAGCTGCATTAGGTAAACAAGCTTTTGAAGGTATGGTTCAAACTATGTCTTCTGCTTTAGATGAATTTGTTAAAACAGGCAAATTAAACTTTAAATCATTAATTTCAGACATGATTCAACAATTAATTAGATTACAACTTCAAGCTCAATTGTCAGGCATTTTAGGTATGATTGGTAAATCTTTTGGATTTGGAGGCGGAGGCGGAGGCACAAGTGTTCCTATAGATTTTTCATTATTTACACCTAAAGCTGATGGCGGTTCTTTTGGTGGTAATCAGCCTTTATTAGTTGGTGAGAATGGTCCTGAACTTATGATTCCAAATCAATCAGGTGTAGTTGTTCCAAACAATTCTTTATCGTCAATGATGGGAAGCCAACCTCAAATAGTATATAATGGTCCATATATTGCAAATATGAGTGCTATTGACACTCAAAGTTCTGTGCAGTTTTTAGCAAAAAATAAACAAGCGGTATGGGCTGCAAATCAATCAGCAACTAGATCATTACCGCAATCGAGATAATATATGGCTAATTTAAACAACATACTTGCAATAGCTGAATCAGTAGGAATCAATGACCAAAAATTTGTTGGTCAAATGATTAGTCGTAATCAACGCATATCCGCTTCTGAAATCTTAACTGTTCAACCTTTTGCTTTTGATATTAAACCAATGAATTATTTGCTTTATAGTCAAAACAGAAATCTATTGTCAGCCCTTCGTGTAGCAGACAAATCAACCGAACAATACTTAAACTTTGGCACAACAGGCTGGACAAACTATATTAATTATCAAGGTGATATGACATCAGGTCAAATTTCATCTTGTCAATATCAAACATCATCAGCAAATAAAAATATTGTATTAGGTGCATTACCATCAATATCATCTACCGCTTACATTGTAAAGACAGGCGATTTTTTACAAATTAATAGATATTCATATATAGCAACCGCAGATGTTCAAAGAGGAATTGATACAACTGTTGTAATTCCTGTTCACAGAACAATTTTAAATACTTTAGCAAGCCCTGTATCAGCAGTTATTGGTCAATATGGAACAACTGTATCAATGGGCGGAACAGCTTATACAGGCGTTACATTTCCAATTTTATTAAGAGATTATCCAACCTATACTTTAGTGCCTATGACTAATGATTCATTTATTAATTGGTCGGGAACATTTAAAGCGTTTGAAAATGTATTAACTTAACACAAGGACAATATTATGGCATTACCTATTTCAATTACATACACATTTGCTACTGCGACAGGCGCTATACCTTTGTCGCAATTAGACACAAATTTTAGTTTAATAACATCTACAATTAATGGAATAGGTGATGGAACAACCGCATTAACAACTCCAGCAATTGGCGCAGCCACAGGCACAAGTTTGTCTTTAACTAATGCGCTTACAATTGCTAATGGCGGAACAGGACAAACAACTAAAACTAATGCTTTTGATGCTTTATCGCCAACAACAACAAAAGGCGATGCAATTTTTTATGATGGAACGGACAATGTAAGACTTCCTGTTGGCACTAATACTTTTGTTTTAACTGCTGATTCAACAACAGCAACAGGCGTTAAATGGGCTGCGCCAGCTACATCAGGAACAGTTACAAGCGTTGCACAATCGTTTACAGGCGGATTAATTTCAGTAAGCGGATCACCAATTACATCTTCAGGAACATTAGCATTAACTGTTGCTGGAACATCAGGCGGAATCCCTTATTTTTCAGGCGCATCAACTTGGGCTTCATCTGCTGTATTAGCGTCTAACGCATTAATGGTTGGCGGTGGTGCTGGTGTAGCGCCATCAACAGTAACCACAGGCACAGGCGTTGTTACAGCTTTAGGCGTTAATACAGGAACAGCTGGTGCGTTTGTAGTCAATGGTGGCGCATTAGGAACGCCAAGTAGTGGCACAGTTACCAATTTAACAGGCACAGCATCAATTAACATTAATGGAACTGTAGGCGCTACTACAGCTTCTACAGGAACATTTACTCAATTAACAGTTAATGGTGCAAACTTAAATACAGCTATATCACCAACAGGCACAAGCACAGTAACAATTTCACCAGCTGGAGCTTTAACAGAAGGAACTGCTGGTGTAACACATAATTTATTAGGCAATGTTACTGCAACAACATCTAATCAAACTATTGCATTAAGCCCTACAGGAACAGGCACAGTAGCAATAAGCCCTGTCGGTGCATTAACAATTAACCCAACAGCCGCATCAACTATTAACAATGCTTCTATTGGTCAAACAACGCCTCTTGCTGGATCATTTACAGCATTATCAGCAACATCTAATGCTGTTACATCAGTATTGGCTGCAACAAGCGGTTTAACAGCTAATACATCCGTTGCTTCAACACTTACATATACAACAGGCGGTATTACTTTAGCAACTCAAACTGCGGCAGCTGGTTCAGTATGGCGCGTTAGAGCTTATGGTCAGTTTGTAGCGGCAACATCAGCAACAGCTCGAAATGCTCAAATTGCTTGTTTTTGGGGAACAACTCAATTAACAGCAATTACTCCAGCGGTTGTTATATCAGTAGCTCAAACAACGGGTTGGGTGGTTGAATTTGAATTAACTGCAACATCAACAACTGCTATTTGGACAACGGGTATATTAACAGGCAGAATTTCATCTGCAACAACATCAGATAATTATATGGCAACAGCAGCTTCAACAACTGTAACTGCTGGCGCACAAACATTAGATTTAAGAGTATCAAGCTCTGTGGTTGTAGCTGGCGATTCATGGACTGTTCAACAAGTTACAATGGAAAGAATTAAATAATTGAATCCAATTTATTTTTATGCAACGGACATAACTTGGGTAAATAATTCAAGTAATCCTGTTGCGTGGACTAATTCAAGCGTTCAGGTTGTAGATTGGACATCGCAAGCGCAAACTAATATTATTAGAATGGCTGATTTTGTTAGAGTTACAACACCGACAGCCACTTATAGATTTGCAACAACACCAAAAGCCATTACAGTTTCTGCGGTTGATAGTCAGCCATTTGATGCTGTAGGTTCGTTAGTTAAAATTGGTGACGCTGCAAGAGATATTAAATCAACATCTAACGAAACATCTGTTACATTGGTTGGATTAGATACAGCTTTGCTTGGCTGGGTATTAAGTCAAAATGTAAAAGGCTCTTTAATTGAAATGTGGCACGGATTTTTTGATGCTGATAACAACCTTATTGTATCAGGCGGAACAGGAGGTCTTTATAAATTTTTTACAGGATATATAAATTCATTTTCTATATCAGAACAATGGATGGAAGAAATTCGTCAATTTGTTGGAACAATTGTTGTAAGCGCTGCTTCTATTCAAATTATTTTACAAAACAGAACTGCTGGCAGATATACCAATAACAATGCTTGGCAATTTTTTAACGCTGGCGATACATCAATGAATCGTATTTCATACATACAAACTATTAATTACTCTTTTGGAAAAACTGCTTAATTTAATTTATTAATAAATATGACAATAGAATATAAGGTAGCAACAGGCAAAGAATGTTTTGATGACATATCCAAAATGTTTGAAAGTCATTATGAAGAATTATCTGTAACTAAAGGTTACAAATTAAATCCCGATTATGATTTTTATTGGGAAGCTGATAAAAGAAAAATATTAAAAATAATTTTATGTAAACAAGAAGATGAAATTATTGGTTACATTATTTATTTTATTGGATTAAATTTACATTACAAAGATTGTTTATTAGCAACTGAAGACATTTATTATTTAAAGCCTGAATACAGAAAAGGTCTTATTGGACCAAGAATGTTTGTATTTGCAGAAAAATATTTAAAATCAATTGGTGTAAATATGATTAGGTATAGCACAAAAACGCATTTAGATAATTCAAGGTTATTTGAATTTTTAGGATGCAAATTTGTAGAGAAAGTTTATGTTAAAACATTGGACAAACAATAATGATTTTTGTAATTAACTTTTTATTATTTTTCTTAATTTCAAATGAAGCTCAATCTGGCGGAATGTTATTGGTTGCAGCTGGCGTATTTGAAGCTGGAAGTTGGGCTGCAGCTGTTGTTGGATTTGCTATTAACATGGTTGCTTCGTCAATTATATCAAGTATATTTGCGCCTGATACACCTAATACAAATCAGCAAGCGCAGCCAAATCCTGGCAATCCTCAACAAATTCCACCAGCTGGAAATAATAAACTTCCTGTAGTTTACGGAACAGGATATGTTGGCGGTGTTATTACTGATTTATCTATTACATCAGACAATCAAACTCTTTATTGGGTTTTTTCATTATCAGAAGTAACAAATACAGAAACGGGCGGAACACCTGATACATTTAGTTTTGGTAACATTTATTGGGGTGGAAAGCTTTGTATATTTGATACATCAGATTTAACTAATGTTACAGGATTAAAAGACGAATCAACAGGCGTTGTTCAAGACATTAATGGTTACATGAACATTTATCTTTATAAAAATGGTTCAAATCAGCCTGTAAATACTACATCAACAGCTATTCAAGTTATGCAACAATCAGGTCTTGTTTACACTTGGGATAGCAGTAAATTAATGAGCAATTGCGTATTTGCTATTGTTAAACTTAAATACAATACAGACAGAAATTTAACGGGATTAAATCAAACTCGATTTCAAATAACTAATTCAAGAAATGCTCCAGGCGATTGTATTTATGATTATTTAACTTCTGATCGTTATGGCGCAGCATTATTTACAACTCAAATTGACACAACAAGCATTACGGCTTTAAATACTTATTCAAATCAAGTTATAAGTTACACGCCATATAGTGGAGGTTCTGCAACTCAAAAAAGATTTCAATTTAATGGCGTTGTAGATACAGCTCAAAAAATAATGCCAAACATTCAAATGATGGCTGATTGTTGCGATTGTTTAATTAAATACAATGAAATAACAGGGCTTTGGGGAGTTATTGTTCAAAAACCAGCTTACACAGTTGCAATGGCTTTAAATGATAGCAATATTATTTCAGCAATTACAGCAACACCTATTGATTTATCAAATTCATTTAATATTGTGGAAGTAAAATTTCCCGATGGAACAGCTAAAGATTCATTTGCATCAGCTGAATATGATTTAGCGGTTATTGATCCAGCTTTATTATTTCCTAATGAGCCTGTAAACAAACAATCCGTTAATCTTAATTTGGTTAATTCAAGCGTAACAGCTCAATATATTGCCAACAGATTTTTAAAAGCAGCCCGTGAAGATTTACAAATTCAATTAGAAATTGATTACACAGGGCTTCAATTAGAAGCTGGCGACATTGTTACAGTGACTAATACTAATTATGGATGGACTGCAAAATTATTTAGATTGTCTAAAGTAACAGAAAAATTTAGTGATAGCGGTCAAGTATCAGCTACATTAAATCTAATGGAATACAATCCAGCTGTTTATGATGATTATAGCGTCACTCAATTTACACCAGCACCAAATACAGGCATAGGTAGCGCCACAGCTTTTGGCGTTGTTCCTACACCTACTGTTTCAGCGTCTTATCCATCTAACGCTATTCCAAGCATATTTATTCAAGTTACAAGCTCAAGCGCTGGTATTACTCAATATGCAGAAGTATGGTATTCAGCTTATCAATACCCAACAGCAGCGCAATTAATATTTGGCGGAACAACTGTTATTAATTCAAACGGAAATCCTTATGGTATTAATGTAACTATGCCTCTTGTTGAATTAGGCGGATTGCCAGCTGGAAATTATTACTTTTTTAGCAGAATGGTAAACAGTTTAGCAAAAAGCGCTTATTCATACGCTTCAACAGTCTTTAATTGGAAACCATTAACATTTCAATACACTAATCGTTATGTATCAATTGCTTATGCTGATGACGCTGTTGGCACAGGATTTACATTTAACCCTAGAAGCAAAGCATATTATGGTCTTGCAAATCAAACATCAAATACAGCATCAAGCGTTGTAGCTGATTATCAATGGTATTTAGCAAGCCCAACTTTTGGTTCAAACAAATTTTTAATTTACACAAACAGAACAAATCGCAAATTTAGTTTTGCAACTGACACCGCAGCTTACGCAGCTGGAACAGCATCTTTTGTTCCTACATCAACAGCCACTTATGATCCGTCTTTATGGTCAGGATTAATAGACGGAACAAATATTATTGATTTGGATAAACGAACAGGACAAATTATTGCGACAGGCACTACAACTACGGGAGCTGGTCAAGTATCTATTGTTAATACAAATGATGGTCAAGTGGTTGCAGCGCTTCAACAATTTTTAGATTTTGGTGGACCATCCACTTATACAACAGCATCAGTCGCATCTTTAACTATTGACATTTATGGTCGTGTGGTTGGCTTTACATCTATTGATAATTTCTTTATGACTATATCTCAATTTGTAGCTACATCAGGACAAACTGTATTTAGCGTAACAAGAGCTTCAAATTATATTCAAGGTCAATGTTTAGTATTTTCTAATGGCGCATTGTTAGCAACAACTGAATATACTGATACCGCTGGAGCTACAGGCACAGTGACATTAACTACAGGCGCATTAACAGGCACAAACATTACTATTGTATCAATGAGAGCTATTTCAAGTGCAGTTTATTATAACAATGCTCATATTAATGTATTAAGCGTAGCATCTAATGTAGTTACTTGGAACAGCGCTACAATGCCTTATGAAAATATTGACATTGGCGATATTATTACTTTTGCCAATACAGGAACACCAACTCAATATACTGTAACGGGCGTTAATTATGCTACTCAACAAATAACATTTAGTGCTACTGTAACGGGAGTAACTGCTGGTTCAGGTATTTATTTTTATAGAGCTTCAAGCTCAAGTTATCAAGTGTTTAGTAGATATACAGACACAGTTACTAATGCTGCATCTTATACCCCCACATTATGGAATTTTGAAACAGGCTATGAACTTCCATTTATTAATGGAGTGGCTATTAATGCAAATGATTACAATTTGACAGGCAATACATACACTTCTACACCTAATTTAATGTCAGGCGCATTAGATATTATTCAATTTACAGGCAATAATGTTACCTTACCAACAGGAAATTATGTAAATGTGGTAACATATACAGTTAATGGACAAACAAGTTATTCGTTTAATTCTATTGCCAATGCCTTTGATTTGTTTATGAATGGTATGTTATTAGTGAATGGCACAGATTATACATCTACTACTTCAAGTTATACTTTAACTAATACGCCAGCTGATAATACTACTGTTTTACAACAACAAACATTCGCTAGATATGGCGCTGCATAAGGGGAAAAAATGTCAAACGCTTTTAATTTAAGTCAATTAGCCAATGGTGTAAATACATCAGGTCAGGTCAATGTTGGCTCGTATGCTACAGGAACACTTCCAGCTGCTAATGGTGGCACAGGATTATCTTCACCTGGAACAGCGGGTAATGTATTAACATCTAACGGATCAGTTTGGGTTAGCACAACAGGCGGTTCAGGCTCGGTAGCCAATGGCACAATGTATGAAAACAGCTTGATTGTTAGTGCAAATTATACTTTAACAGCTGGAAAAAATGCTTTTAGTGTTGGACCAATCACAATAAACGCTGGAGTTAATGTTACAATTCCAAGTGGTCAGCGTTGGTTTATTTTATAAGGACAAAATATGGCTTCATTAATTAATGCTTCAACTGCTGGTGCTGGTGGGTTAATATCAACCGCTGATGCGTCAGGCATACTACAAATTCAAACTGCAAGCACAACTGCATTAACTATTAATGCTTCTCAAAATGCCACTTTTGCTGGAACTGTTGCGGCAACATCATATACAGGCGATGGTTCAGGATTAACAGGAACGGGCGGAATGACATTATTATCCACTTTAACTACATCATCAGGAACTACAGTTACTGCATCAGGATTAAATTTAACATCTTATAAAATGATATGGTGTTTTTTTAGTGGAGTAACTCCTAGTAGTAATTCAATTTTTTATATTACAACAGGAACTGGAACTAATACCACTATATCAGCAACTTCAAGCCAAGCTCAAAATGGAAATATATATTTTGATTTAATATCAGGAATTGGCACATCTTCATTTATTTCTAACGCAGCAGCATCTTCAAAACAATTTTCTTCAGGATACACAACAGCATCTACATCAATATCCTTTAACTTTGGTGGAACTAATACATTTACAGCAGGCACAATATACATTTACGGAGTGAAATAATATGTCATCAGTCGTCATAGCCGGAAATACATCAGGCACAATAACATTATCAGCGCCCGCTGTTGCTGGAACTAATACAATTACTTTACCTGCATCTACAGGGACTGTAGCTCTTACATCACAACTTGGTGGTGGATTTAGAACCCATGTTTTAACTTCAGGAACTACATATACTCCATTATCAACAGTAAAATCATTTTATGTATTTGTATATGGTGCTACAGGAGGAAGTGCAGTATATCCAGCAGGGGGTATGGGAGGTGCTGGTTATTCAGAAAAGTATTATTCAAGTCCTTCAGGTTCTTATACATATGCAATAGGTGCAGGTGGAACTTCAGCAGGAACAGCAGGAGGTTCAACTACTTTTGATGTTATAACTGTAACAGGAGGAAGTGCAGTAACTTCTACATCAGGCGGCACAGGTGCATCAGGTTCAGGTGGTGACTATAATTCTACAGGAGGAACTGGTGGCACAGCAACTGCCACTGCTAATGGTGGTTCTGGAGGCAGTGGTTCAAGAGCTGGTAACGGTGGTAATGGTGGTGCAGCAGTTTCATCAACTACTGGCGCTGGTGGAGGTTCAGGCGGTAATAATGCTACAACATCAACTGCTGGTATTGCAGCAACATCTAAAGCTGCTGGTGCATTAACTCTTACATCAACTTTAGGAAATATAACAGAAATATTTAATGCTGGAGCTACAAATGGAACAGGAGCTAGTGGAGGTTCAACATTAGACATTTCTTTTATTTGGAGTTCAAATGTGCAATCTGGAGCACAAGCTGGTAATCCAACTACTACTGGCAGAGATGCTCGTATTATGATTATTGAATTATTATAGGAATAAATATGATAACAGCTAAATTAGATAAAAATAATATTGTAGTTGATACAATTGTAGCTACTCTTAAAGAAGCTCAAACAGCATTTCCAAATGATACATGGGCAGAATGTCCTGATTGGATAGGTATTGGTATGGATATTAATACACCTAAACCAGAACCAATTCCTGCACAATTAACAGAACAAGGAGTAGCATAATGTCACTTATATTAGACGGAACAAATGGGGAAACCTTTCCATCATGGACAACAGCTACAAGACCATCAAGCCCAACTGCTGGTCAAGTAGGTTATAATTCATCATTAGGAATATTAGAATCTTATAATGGTTCAATATGGATAGCTGGAGGATTGCCAACACCAAGCACATCAGGAAATTTACTAACTAGCGATGGAACAAATTGGACAAGTGCTACAGCATCAGCAAGCGGTGGTATGACATTACTTGGAACAATAACTCCTACCGCAGTAAATTCTGTATCATTGGGTAGTTTAGTTTTAACATCTTATAAACAAGTGCAAATTGTTATTAATAACATTTCTAATGGCGTAACAACGGGAGCGGGCTTTACTTTTAGCAGTGACAATAATCAAACTCAAAAAAATGTAACTAATGATGCTAAAACTACAAGAGGAATAGTTACTATAGATTTAGGAACAGGCACAATAGGCGCTGGAGTAATTACAACTCAAGGCGGAACTCAAGCAGCAGCGTTAGCGGGAGGAAGCACTAACATAGCAACATCATCAACTACTATTTATATAAGAATGAATAGCACTAACACTTTCGATGCAGTAGGTTCATTTGTAATTTATGGAGTAAAATAATGACTAATCAAGAAAAAATAGACTTGGGTTTTTGCACTGCTCAAACTGATTCAATTACAGGTGAAGTAACAATTATCCCTTATTCTGATGAAGAAGTAGCAAGATTACAAGCTTAAATAATATAAGATTTTCTTAACTTATTTTTGAAAGTGTATTATGGATTATCAAGCCACAATTATGTTAAAGTCTAGTTGTGAATGACACAATTGATGATTATTTCGATTTTCTACAAGATAAAACAATCAAAGGTATTGGCGCTGATAGCTACGATGGTAAAAATTATTTGGTTATTTTACTATCTGACGGCTCTCTTGCTTATATATCTAGCGATAACAATCTTTATATTGCTGTTGAAAAGCATCTTATTAATTAGTAGAAAGAAATAACATGGATATGCAAGAACACACGAAACATGTATTAGATACAGTTTCGGGACTTACGGCTTTTGGCGCAATAATGAATTTTTTACCAGCTATTGCAGCATTGTTATCAATAATTTGGTATTGCATTAGAATTTATGAATGGATTAATTCTAAAATTAATAAATAATGCCATTAAAAAATAAGAGTAATAGATGTCAGTATTTAAGAGATTGGAAGGCAAACAATCGCGAAAAGAATTTATTTCAACAAGCATTATATAGATCAAAAACTAGAAATATTCCGTTTGATATAGAAATATCAGACATTATCATTCCTGAAATATGTCCCATTTTGGGACTTCCCTTAAAAAAATCCATTGATGGAAATAGAGATTTTAGTCCTAGCCTTGATAGAATAGATAATTCTAAAGGTTACACAAAAGGCAATATTCAAGTAATATCATCTAAAGCTAATACAATGAAGCACAATGCTGATAAAGCTGATTTAATTAACTTTTCTAATTGGGTGAAAGAAAATTATGGCAAGTAAACATAGCGAAGCTGGTAAAGGTTCGGTTAATAAGCTTAAACAAAAAAGCTTGTATGATGAAAATTACGAGCGCATTTGGGGCAAAAAAGAGAACAAGCTTTATGATGAGCGCTATTATGATTCTGATGAAACAACTTCTTGGGATGAAGACAAAGCAAATATTATAGGTATTAATTCAGATGGTGATCATTATATTAAATGATTGCTTATGGTGCTAAAAGAGTTGGCGGTAAGCTATTATTAAGACGCTGGTTTAAAATAAGAAGCTCTGATAAAAATAAAAGAGTTCATGCTGAAATAGAAAGGCTGCGCAAAAAATGGTGGCACTTTAAAACTAGATGGGAGCTTTAAATGAAAATGCTTATTTTATTATTATTAGCTATACCGGCTTATGCCGCAGATTATATGGTCATGCAATACAATGAAAATGTTCGCATAGTATTATCTAAAGAGCCTTGCGGTGATGTTGGATTTAAAGCCGTTGCACAAAGAATAGATAAAGAAATAATGAAAGCTTGTTGGACTGCCAAAGGTAATCTTATTCATATTCAATGGGAAGGTGGCGATTTTAGCGACTTTGATGTTAATAGGTTTGCTGATATAAAGTAATACACACTATACACACGATAAAAAAGGGACTTTTTGAGTCCCTTAATTATTGGTAAATACCGATTTTCTGAAGAACGCTATTCACCTTATTTAAAGCTACTACTTATTCATAACATACATAGTAACTTCAAATCCAAATCTCATTTCTGTAGCTGCTGGAGTTGTCCACATGATATATATCCTTTGTTATCCAAGCAATTTGCCTGTAAATATAAGATTATCTGTTTATGCAGACAAATCCATCAGTAAAATCATTAAAATGGCATGGTTGAATCAGATGCGGTTGTATTTGATCCCGCGCCATCTTTAGCTTGAGGTTCGCGCATTGTTACCCAGCCATCAAAATTAACAGGAATTGATTCAATAAGAATTGAAGTGCCGCCTTGTTTATTAGACATTGCAACGCCTACCTTTGTCCATCGAGCTTTTGTTTCGCCCTCTTTGTTTACATACTCGCCTGTTTTAGCGATTAGATCATGAGTTATAGCCATTATTTAATTTCCTTTAAGTTATTTACAGTAGTTTCTATTTCCTGTAAGAATAAGGTCACCTTATCTTCCATCATTTTAATATACTCATCATCACGATAAATACGCTTTACAAATCCTTGTAGATGATCCGGCATTTCAGGATCGTAGGATACAAGGTCGCAAAATTCTCTTTTGTCATTTCCATTAGAACCAGGAACACAAGCCAATTGCCACATACATTGATCATAATACTGCTCTAATTGCTTACCTTCAGTTAAAATATTATCCAAATGATTTTCAGGGTTAGGTATCTTAATTTCAATTAAAGAATTAGTAGCATCAACAAGTCCATCAGGTGAACATTGACCGCCTTTAATAGTAGGGTGTAAAACAATTGCTACTTGATCTACAAAGGTATTATATTTAACTTCATACCATGCCCTAGCCATAGGTTCTAAATCAATTCCTCGTTGCATTGCGGGGGTTTTATAGGTATCTAATTTCTTGCCTGTCAATCTTTCCCTAATAAGTTCATTCTTATACTTTTTTTTAGTTAAAGATTCATTGCCTGATCTACCTTCAGTTAAAAGATCAGCTATTCTTGAACCGCCAATGCACCCAATTCTTAAAGCCATCCATTCGGGGCTACCTTGCTCTATACCTTTTATTATTCTATTCATTTAATTTTAAGTTCCTATAAGTTACACCATCGTGCCATTGTTGATCGGTTGATTTGTCATAAAGACCTATTACTTTATCAGGATGAAGAAGCAAAGGCTTTTGATCCTTAAAACAAAAAGCATAAAGCAAAGGACATTTTTCAGAGCTATACCATTCCATAAACATTGGAAGCATTTTAATTTCTGAAGATTTAATATTAGCAGTTCCCTTAACCATTATTAACCCAGCTTTGCCATTATTATTAATATAAAAATCAGGCATATTTCTAATAAAGGTATTTAAATCATAAAAGTTAGGAATCGGATCATTTTTTTCATCAAATCCTAATCGTCTATAAAAATAACCTTTAGTTGAGCAATAAGTTTCAAACAATACTTCCGCTATATTAACGACATTATTTCTTTCTTTATAAGAATGAGCGCCATTCATAATTTAGGGCTTTCAATCTTGCCATATAAAGGTGCTAGAATATACTTATCGCCAAGCTCTCTTTTAATAGCCTCAATTCTTGTTTTACGGGCTTCTAAAGCCATCAATTCTTTCGCGGAATAGGGTAGCGTCACTCCGTAAAAATTACTGTTTCTTGATCCGTAAATCATAGTTCGCCCTTTCTTTTATCTTTGGCTTCAATAACCATTTTAGATAGGGTGCGATCATTCTTAACTTCGCCCATGACAAAATTGTAATTTGCCTGGAGTTCTTCTAAAGTTTGTGATTGATTAATTTTTTGAAGATAATCTGCCGCATTAAGAGCTGCGGATTGACCATCATCATCATCGGCATAAAGAGCGCAAAGGCTGGATATAGAATATCTGCGGATATAACTAATTGCAGAACCTAATCCTTGCGGGTCTTGTTTTTGAATAGGACAGACGGCAGTATCCTCAATCCATTCACCGGAGCTATGGAGTAACCTAGTTGTTAGATGGAGTTTATTGTCGTCTGATGGGCTTAAAGATTGAAGAATAGCAATGCCATTATCATTAAGTGGTTTCTTAACCGCTTCAATCACTGAATTAATATTTGCGTATTTGGATTTAAAATGCGGATTAGTAGAATCTTTAGCGGCAAATCTAATTTCTTTTTGCGCGGCTACTAAAGCTTCAGCTATCTGTTTGATGCTGTCGGATGTTTTCATCTTATCTTGTCCTTATGTTAGTTTCGTTAAATTACATGCGATATTGTATCTTCATAAGCCCATTTAGCAAAGCTATTTGTTTCATAGTTTTCAGCTATAAACTTTGCAAGTGTTTTAATTTCGGCATCATACAAATCTTTAATGCGACCAATCTTATCGTCTTTAGAATCATAAAGAATATTCTTTACTTGATTTTGCAGTGTAATCTCATCATAAAAATCTGAAAATACATCAGCATTAAAAGTAATATGATGTTCAATTAATTCTTGTAAAGATATGTGCGGTTCTAAATCTACCCAATCAGGATCAGGATTAATCATAGATTGAATATGAATCTTGTGCTGAAAATCTCGTTCTTGGTTAGACATACTTGCCCCCGTAACTTGTTGATTTGGGGCTATTTTATCTTTATCTTCTTGATTTGGCAACATTTATTTACCCAACCAATCAAAAACCATTGGAGTTAATATATAAAGGCATATTGCAAAATAAGCCCAAAAAGCAGTGGCAAAAATTAAACCGAGTATTAAATCTTTTTTCATGTCGTTTCCTTATAGTTTCTTGTTTAAAAAGTGTTGCTAGGTGCTAATATACCCTTTTCAACATTTGTGTCAAATTTTTTTTATGAAGAATAATGAACATTTGGCACAGTCTTTGCTTATCCAATGGTTTAGGCTGCAATATCCATTAATGGCTAAATGTTTATGGGCTATTCCAAATGGTGGGGCTAGACATATAGGAACTGCTATTAAACTCAAACAGGAGGGGGTTACAGCGGGCGTGGCGGACTTATTTTTAATGATCCCTAGTCAGGGTAAGCATGGGCTATTTATTGAGATGAAGAAGGATAAAAGTGCAAGATTACAACAAAATCAAATAGACTTCTTAAATTTAGCAGAATCAATGGGTTATGGTGCAGAAGTGGCTTATGGATTTGAGGAAGCACAAAAAATAATACAAAAATACTTGCTTTAACTATAAATATCGGTTTATAGTGTTTTTACATTACAAGATAACAGACAAGGAAACTAATGCACTACTATCAACACAACATATCAGACTACAGAGCTGATACAGGGCATCTAACCCTATTAGAACATGGTTGTTATCATCAACTACTAGATCAATATTACCTTAATGAAGAACCGCTTCCATTAGACATAGACAAAATATTCCGATTACTTACAGCAAGGACAGAAGATGAAAAAAATGCTATTAAAAATGTTCTTAAAGATTTCTTTATGGAAACTGAAGTTGGTTTTGTTCAAAGAAGGTGTGATGATGAGATTAAATTCTATCACGAAAGAATAGATTCTGCCGCAGCCGCTGGTCGTAAGAGTGCCGAAAAACGGGCGAATTCCAACGGGCGTTCAACGATCGTTCAACGGGCGTTCAACCAACTAATAACTAATAACCAAGAACCAATAACTAATAACCATAAAGATATATACACCGATTTTGATATATTTTGGCAACAATATCCCAAAAAGGTCGGTAAAGAAGCAGCAAAGAAATCTTGGAATAAGATAAGACCTAATTTACAAGATGTTCTCAAAACCCTAGCTTGGCAAAAAGAAAGTAAGCAATGGTTTGAGAAGGGTGGACAGTTCATACCAAATGCTAGCACTTATTTAAATCAGCATAGATTCTTGGATGAGCCTTCTGTATCAGTAACATTTTAGGAAGAAAGATGATAAATGAAATATTATGTCTATCAGCAATTATGTTTGGTGAAGCTCGCGGTGAACCTGATCTTGGAAAAGTTGCAGTTGCTTATACTGCAATTAATCGCAAAGCCGATCCAAATTATCCGAAAACTATTTGTCAAGTAATGAAGCAACCAGCTCAATATCAGTTTCTTGATTATGGTATGCCTACACAAAAACAAATAGCATATTTAGAACCGCTTGCAAAAGCAATTTTAGAAAGAAGGATTAGTGATCCAACAAGGGGCGCAAAATGGTATCACACCAAACAAATGCAAAAACCTTTTTGGGCAAGACAAAAAGAAGTTAAGATAGCAATAGCAAATCATATATTTTATTAAGGACAAGAAATGACACAAGATAATACAATGGGAAATTTAGAAACTTGGGTTCGTCAGTTAAATGGCGAACTCGATGTTCAAGAGGTGGCTAAAACTAGACCAGCACCAATAGAAGATATTGTTGCACCATATTCTGTATTTTTAAGAATGTATGACAAAGTAGGACTTTGTGCAGCTACAAACAAAAGAAGATCAAGTAGGTGTAATATTGAATTTGTATTTGATGGCAATACTAGAAGTTTAAAATCAGTTAGAATGATTCATAATGAAAAATAAAGAACCTGATACCAAAGAATGGCTTTTAAAAGTCCATAGACAAACTCAAACTGATCTTGAATATAGAAAAGCATTGGCTAGAGATGTTAATGAACTTGTAGAAGCATTAGATTGGATGGTTGAAGGATTAACCCAGGGTGATCCAAGATTTGACACAATACCCTGTGTTAGAAATGCAAGAATAATTTTAGAGAAACTTAAAGGATAATATATGGAAACTAAAGCATGGTTAATAGAAGAAGTAGATCAGCATGGAAATGTAGTATGGAACATAACCTCATTCTTTGAGCCGGACAGTCTTCAATGGACTAAAGATTTAAAAGGCAAAAAGCATAATATTATTATTTCAAGACTTGGAGTAATAGAATCTAAAACAATTAATGGAATTGAGAAAAAATATGACAGCGCTAAATTTGTTTTTGGTGATTAATGTTATTGCTTTAATTTTTTGGGTAATGATTATTTTTGCAGTTGTAATGATATTAATCGAATTATGGAAGGATATGAATAATGAATAAATTACTAATAGCATTATTAATAACACTATCAGCATCCGCTTATGCACAAGAGCCACAATTTTATAATCAATATAATCGCAATGATTTGACGGACTATAGAAATTCAGGAAGCGGTTACACTTTGTTATTTATATTAAATAAAGTATTTGGAAAGCCTGAACCTAAAGCAGAATGGGAAATGAAAGAGCCGACAATAGAAGTTGGTCAGTTTCAATATACAGAGATTAAAAATGAAAATCATTGATAATTTTATATATAACATTATGCTATTTTTAGCTATGGTTGGATTTGTAGGATTGGTGGTAGGTAGTTATTTAATGTTAGAATTGGTATTTATCCGATGAGTTGGGCTATGGAAGTTTTATTTAGGTATTTAGTTTTTGATGACTTTGGTGAACCGCATAAGCGATTTAGAACAAAGCATGAAGCTGAAGTCTATATTCAAAATAGACCTAATCATAAAATTGAAAGATTGCCAACACCGCCTAAAGAAAATGTATTTGATCTAATAACAGATGAACCTCCATTTTGAGCCATATACTAATTATTCTTACAGGCGCTATATACACTTATATTAGCGCTGAACAGTTTTGGATTGGCAATCATGGAATGGGTATTTGCTATTTTGGCTATGCGATAGGAAATGTTGGTTTATATATGATGGCTAAATAAAAGGAAAATATATGATAAGAGAAGATAGAACTAGAAATACAGAAATTCCTTTATATTATTGGATAAGAGAAAAGGGCAGTATAAATAATATTGAAAGTGGCATGATGTTAGGATATAAACCTACGGGATGGCATATTGCAACTGAAGTTTTAAAGAGATACTATAGGCTTAAAGGTATAAAGCCTAACAAAGAAAATAAATATGACGATATAGTTCGTAAATCTGCTTATAAATTTGGTTCTTTACCACAATTTGTTTATGCTAATTTTAATTTTCATGTAGTAGGTGATTATGAATTCTAATAATAAGCAAGATTTTAAATCAATGATGGACACTGTAACAACGCTATATCAAAAACATCCGTTTGATCAAGATACACTTCGAGTTTGGTTTGCAAAGCTAGAAAAGTATGATTTTAATGTAGTAACTAAAGCTTTTGATAAGCATGTTGATAGTAGTAAATTTATGCCTACAGTTTTTGACATATTACAATTTTGTCGAGAAAAGCCAATTGAGTTTGTGCAACTACAAGCACCAAAATTATCAAAACAACAAAACCATGAGTATTCGCATGAAGTTTTAAAGTTTATGGCAGAACAAGATAATAATAAACCTAAAGATATGAAGGCATGGGCTAAAAGGATTATTGCTAATCCAAAGAATTATCCGGCTATATCTTTAAAGTTTGCTAAAGATGCGGTGAATGCGAAGTGAATTATTTATCAGTTTGTAGCGGTATAGAAGCAGCATCAGTAGCATGGCATGATTTAAATTGGAAAGCAGTTGGTTATTCTGAAATAGAAAAATTTCCATCGGAAGTGCTACATCACCATTATCCAAATGTTATTAACTTTGGTGATATGACAAAATATAAAGATTGGAATATAAATGAATCAGTTGAGCTTTTGGTCGGAGGAACACCTTGTCAATCATTCTCACTCGCTGGGTTGCGAAAAGGACTTGACGATCCAAGAGGAAACCTTGCGCTTGTCTTTTGTGGACTTCTTGACCACTTTAAACCCAAATGGTTTATTTGGGAAAATGTTCCAGGTGTCTTATCATCAAATAGAGGACGGGACTTTGGAAGCTTCCTTGGGGCGGTGGCAAAACTCGGGTATGGGTTTTCATACAGAGTTCTTGACGCTCAATACTTTGGAATCGCCCAAAGACGCAAAAGAGTGTTTGTTGTCGGACATTTTGGAAGTTGGCAACCTAGCGCCAAAGTATTATTTGAGCGCGACTGCTTGTCAGGGAATATTAAGGCGAGCAAAAGAAAGGAACAAAACACTACCGACACTTTTATACCAAGCATTGCAAACTGTTTGCAAACAACCTCTCACGATTGGAGCAGAGCAGACGGATTTAATATGATAGCTAAAGTTTATGAAACTCATCCAGCAGATAGTAGGGTTAAAGAAATGGGCGAAACTTGTCAAACTATAACTTCAAGATGGGGAACGAGTGGTGGAAATGTTCCATTAGCTATACAAGATATTAGAGCAATAAATAAATCACAAAATGGAAAAGGTTGGAATGATAGTGGTGTAAGTTATACAGTTGATACTCATGCAACTCAAGGGGTGTTATCTGAAGCTCTAGTAAGAAAATTAACGCCTATTGAATGTGAAAGATTGCAAGGTTTTCCCGATAATTATACTAATATTAAAAATAATTGTCCTGATGGGAATAGGTATAAAGCTTTAGGCAATTCAATGGCAGTTCCCGTAATGAAATGGATTGGTGAAAGGATCAATAATGCAAAACAAATGGAGTAAAGTTAGTAAATATTGCATTGAGCGCAATAATTTTTATATATCTCAATATACTCTTGCGGATGGAGCAAAAAGATTTGTATTATGGGATGGAAACAAGATGATTAAAATACACAATGACGCAAAGGCGCTAAAAGATGAAGCAGAGAGATTGGACAGTGAATCCGCAAAACATTCACCAATTGATGATTTATTTGGAAGAATTAATCAAACAAGGAAAGACACCAAAAGTTACGATCAAAGAAAAAGCTGAAAGCGGTAGGTCTATTGAGGCTAATAAGTATTTGTGGGGCAGATTGTATAAAAGCATTAGTAACTTTACAGGTTATTTACCAATGGAAGTTCATTTGTTATGTGGACATCTATTTCTTACAGAACAAAAGATGATTAATGAAGTGCAAGTTCCGTATGTTAGATCAACCACAGATTTGACAGTTGAAGAATTTAGTTTATATATTCTGCAAATAGAATCTTATTTTGCACAATTAGGATGGTCAATTGACTAAAGATGAAAAACGACACTATGAAAAGCTATCTCAACTTGGTTGCATTGTTTGTCATAATCTTGGGTTTGGTTATTCAGCTCCGCATATTCACCATATACGGCATGGGGTTGGATTGGCTATGCGTAGCCATTGGAGTTTGGCTATCCCTTTATGTCCTTTGCATCATCAAAATGGCGGTCATGGTGTGGCGCTCCATGCTGGTCAAAAAACATTTGAAAAAAAGTATGGAACAGAATCAGAGCTTTTACACCAAACTTTAACAATTTTAGAGGGCAATTTATGATAGAATTATTATTCGGTGTTATTATCATGGCAATAGCCATTTATCTAATGAATAGGTAATCTTATGAAAAAAGTGTATTCAATTAAAGAAGCTCAATTAGAAGTGCCTACAGTAACTATTGGCGAATTCTTTTTAAAGCTACTTCATGCAGCAACCAATGGTCATCTTTTACATCTACAAACCAAATCATATTCAGAACACAAAGCGCTACAAAAGTATTATGAAGGATTGCCCGACCTTGTAGATTCAATTATTGAAGAATGGCAAGGCGCATATCAAATTATTGTAGAATACCCAGCAACTTATGAAGCACCTAATCCTGATGCTTTAACAGAAGTTACGGCAGTAAGAGATTTTCTAGTAAAGAATAGAGCTATTGTAGGTGATTACAGCTCAATTCAAAACAGTGTTGATAATCTTATGTCACTTTTAGATTCAACTGTATATCGCTTAACCTTTTTAGATTAATGCCAACTGCCCCGCTCAATACAAAGTGTCGGGAATTAGGTTGTAGTAATCCAAAAACTAGCCGATCTACTTTTTGCAACAATCATGGTGGGGCTATAACAGAAAAAGGCAAAGAAAATAGTAAGTTGTATTCAACCGCTTTTTGGAAGAAACAAAGAATAGCTCAATTAAGTAAGAATCCATTATGTGCAGCATGTTTAATAGATGGACAAGTAATTTCAGCAATTCATATTGATCATGTCTTTCCGCATAGGCAAGATCAAAGCAAATTTAGAAGTAATCTGTTTCAAAGTTTGTGTGCGCCCCATCACACCTTAAAAACTCAAGAAGAAAACAAGGGCATTTATCTTTATTACTCACCAAACGGGATTATTGAATACAATGATACAGATTATGCCAAACAGATTGCTGACCAAACAAAACTTGCGTAAGATATATAAGCTATGTGCATCTTTACCTCCATTTAATGAATATCCAATGCCACAACCGCATAAAATTTCATTTAGTGTAATAAATACTAATGAAGTATTTGGTTACTTTCATACAGATCCAATGAGAATTGAGATTGATAAGATGTGCGACACCTGGGATCATATATTTCAGACGATGATGCACGAATGTATTCATGTTGCATTGTATAAAAGCAATCATAAGGACTTTGACCAACATGAGTTAAAGTTTAATAAGATAGCTAAAAGAATTTGTGATATGTATAAATTTGATATAAAGGAGTTTTAAATGGGAATTGATACATTAACATTTAAAAAAAAATTATGATAAAACTTTTATATATATTACTTTTTTTGCCTTTATTTATTTATGCAGGCGATTTGCCTAATTCTAAAATAACACCGGGTTCTGTTAGAAATGTTTCAATTAAAGAACTATGCACAACAAGCACAAGTTTGGTGCGTAATGTGCCTGAATCGCTTAAAAAAGATGTTTATCATAATTATGGTTTAAATGGCAATGATAGATCAACATGCAAAGAAGGTTATGAAATTGATCATTTAATTAGTCTTGAATTAGGTGGTGATAATTCAGGTAATAATTTATGGGCAGAAAGTTTTTGTGGTAATAACAATGCACATGATAAAGATAAGCTTGAAAATGAATTACATCGTCAAATATGCAATAATAAAATTACGATGGAAGAAGCTCAAGAATGCATTCGCACTAATTGGGTGATTTGTTATAGTAAAACTTTTAAATAAAGGAAATATTATGAAAGAAAAATTATTACAATTATGGGATTTTACTAAAGTTGCATCATTATGGATTTTTATTGTGTTTAAAAGATGTTGCAAAGTTGTTGTTGAAGAAACAATTAAAGCACTTCAATTCTTGGATACATTTTTAGGATAATTATGGGAATCGTTGATAGTTTATTAGATATTGGTGGAAAGATTATTGATCGTGTTATTCCTGATACTAATGCTCGCGAATTAGCTAAAGAAGAATTAAATAAAGCTGTATTAGAGCAAGGATTTCAAATTGATTTAGCTCAATTAAATATTAATAATACAGAGGCACAATCAGACAATATATTTAAATCAGGATGGCGACCATTTGTAGGTTGGGTTTGTGGTATTGCATTTGGATTACAATTCCTTATATTTCCATTAGCTAATTGGTTTCTTATGGCATTTGGTCATATTGCTATTGCTGTGCCATTTAATATGGACATGCTTATGTATGCACTTGGTGGATTGCTTGGTCTTGGTAGTATGAGAACTTATGAAAAAATGAAAGGTGTCGCTTGAAATTATCAGAACATTTTACATTAGAAGAATTAACTTATAGTGATATTGCTAAAAGACATTCTTTAAATAACACTCCTGATAAATTTACTATTGGGAACCTTACTCGAGTTGCTGCTTTACTTGAGGATGTTCGTGATTTATTTAATCAACCTATTCGGATCAATAGCGGTTATCGAAGTATCACAGTTAATTCTTTGTTGGGAAGTAAGCCAACATCGCAACATTGTATTGGGTGTGCGGCTGATATACATATAGATGGATTAACGCCTGATCAAATTGTTAAGAAGATTATTAAGAGTGATCTTCAGTATGATCAATTAATTAGGGAGTTTGATAGTTGGGTGCATATATCTGTGCCTAATGGTGAAGGGTATATAGCGCGCAAGCAAGCGCTTATTATAGACAAGACAAGCACACGCCCTTACGCATAGATGGATGAGTATGTGCTATGTGATATATTGTGTGCATTAGACTATGTTAAGTGGTTAGTATTAATATATATAATAATAAAAGGATTACAATGGATAAAACAGAGATATTAAAGATAGCCAATGACTACATCACTAAAGATAGGCAAGCTACGCATGGACAGGCAGAAGATAACTTTGCTAACATCGGAAGACTATGGGCTGCTTATCTTAATCATCCAATTACACCTCAAGATGTTGCAATACTAATGACATTACTTAAGATAGCTAGATACAAGCACAGTCCATCGCATGTAGATAATGCAATAGATATGTGTGGGTATGCAGCATTAGCGGGCGAGCTAGGACAGGGGGCTATAAATGACATCAAGTAACAACGCTAACTTATTGAATAACTTAATGTTTATGGCTTATCTAAACGAG
>Ga0209084_1000501_pt1 | contig 36790 bp, 40 predicted proteins | sample C_130820_MF_Meta_FD_187309 | JGI IMG/M metagenome (GOLD analysis project Ga0209084, IMG submission 187309) | Freshwater microbial communities from Lake Croche, Canada to study carbon cycling - C_130820_MF_MetaG (SPAdes) (version 2) | ecosystem: Environmental > Aquatic > Freshwater > Lake... | reverse complement strand
GCGTGTTTTCCGTTTCAGCGGACGCCGGGAGGTCTTCCGTTTCATTATACCCTTCATCACATTTTATCACTTACAATTGGCGTGCAGTTCACGATATATGGAGGGATACACAAGTGTTTTTAATCGTGCAATTGATGTCTTTGGAAAGACAGCCGATACAAATGCATTGTTTGACAGTTTTCGTTCAAACCATGAGGTCTATGGGTTTATTGACAACGGAGACCGTCCCCCCGACGAGGAAGCCATTGTAATTGCAAAGACTATAAACGCAGAGCTATATGAGAGATACCTTGCAAAAAATGATGGTCGGGCGGTCTTTGGGTATGGGAACACCCTCCCGAAGTTTATGTACTCAAATCTTGATAGCCGACACATTATGATGTCTGTTCATCTCAAGCAATATCTACCCAAGGTGAATTCTATTGTGGAGATTGGGGGAGGGTTTGGAAACTGGTTGCGACTCAATACTGGAATTCTTGAGTTTACTGATTGGACTATTATTGATCTGAAGCATCTGAACCTTCTTCAGAAGTGGGCACTTGCAAAGGATTCGCTTTCGTGTACTCTGGTGGATTCCGATTCTTACAAGGAGTGGGCTAAAACCGCGTCGATAGATCTTGTAATTGGAAGCCATAGTATGAGCGAATTCTCACTTCCGATATTTGCAGACTACTTTTATAACGTGGTGATGAAGGCCCAATACTTCTACTACGCATACCATAACTCTCTTCCCGCTCCCGATCTTATCAAGATTAAGCGCGAGCTCATTGAGATGAACTTTTATCCAATCCATTCTATGATTTCTGAGGGCGGGAACGTAACAAACTGTCTTTATGGAAAGAAAGTCGCTTAAGGGTATGGAGAGGTATATGGATACTGATATGCACCTGTCTGTGTGTAAGCGAGATGGACGCAAGGAGGATGTCTCGTTTGACAAGATTCTTGCACGGATTCGCAAACTTGCAGATGGCCTGGAGCATGTCAATCCCGACATTGTAGCGCAAAAGGTTTGCACTCAACTGAAGGACGGTATGCATACCTCCGAGTTGGACGAGTTTGCTGCCGAGACCTGTGCGATGATGCAGGCCCGGTTTCATCCTAATTATGGGAAGCTTGCCGCTCGTATCGTCATTGACAACCACCAGAAAAATACTCCTCAAACTCTAGCAGAGTGCGTTCAGACCCTAGGAGACGTTGTTACCGAAACCTATCGCAAACTTGCAGTGTCCTCCGACTACCAGGAAATGATTATGGATGACCGCGACTTCATGTTTGACTACTTCGGATTCAAGACGTTGGAGCGTGGGTATTTGCTGGCCGTCAATGGAAAGACTGTTGAGCGTCCTCAATACATGTGGATGCGTGTGGCAATCCAGTTGCATGGAGCCAACCTGGAGTTAGTCAAGGGAACTTACGACGCTCTTTCCCAGGGGTATTTCATTCACGCAACGCCTACTCTCTTTAACTCAGGGACTTCCCATCCTCAACTGTCAAGCTGTTTCCTTCTACAGATGTGTGAGGATTCCATTCAGGGTATCTACAAGACACTTGGCGATTGTGCACAGATCTCAAAGTGGGCTGGTGGTATCGGCTTGAACATCCACAACGTTCGTGCCAAGGATGCACGAATCAATGGGACAAACGGGAAGTCAACGGGTATTGTTCCGATGCTGCGGGTATTCAATGATACTGCTCGGTACGTCAATCAGGGTGGGAAGCGGAACGGGTCATTTGCAGTCTATCTGGAGCCTTGGCATGCAGATATCGAGGACTTTCTGCGTCTGAAGCTCAACCAGGGTGCAGAGGAGGAACGTGCACGAGACCTATTTTATGGCTTGTGGATTCCCGATCTCTTTATGAAGCGTGTAATGGAGGAGGGAACCTGGACACTGATGTCTCCTGATGAGTGCCCCGGTCTCTCGGACTGCAGTGGAGAGGCTTTTGAGAAGTTGTATACGGGGTACGAGGCTGCTGGTCGTGGTCGTAAGACAGTTCCTGCACAGAAGCTCTGGCAGATGGTTTTGGATGCTCAGATTCAAACTGGGACACCTTATCTCTGCTACAAGGATGCTGTTAACGCAAAGTCAAACCAGAAGCATCTTGGAACTATCAAGAGCTCAAATTTATGTACCGAAATCATGGAGTACACGGCACCCGACGAGACAGCAGTATGCAATCTGGGTTCCCTGTCGCTTCCAAAGTTTGTTAAGGATGGTGTATTTGACTTTGATTTGCTTCGGGCATACACTGCGGTCCTAACTCGTAATCTAGACATCGTCATTGATCGCAACTACTATCCGACGCACGAGTGCAGTCGCTCAAACTTCCGCCATCGGCCCATTGGGATTGGCGTTCAGGGTCTTGCAGATGTCTTTGCAATGTTGCGTCTTCCTTGGCAGTCTGAGAAGGCTCGCAAGTTGAACCGCGAGATCTTTGAGAACATGTATTTTGCAGCTATGACTGAGAGTATCAATGGTGCCTTGACCCACGGTGCCTATCCTAGCTCATTGGGTTCTCCCGTATCCGAAGGGAAGCTGCAGTATCACCTCTGGAACGAGACGCCCCAAACAGACTATCTTGATTGGGCTGGTCTTGCCGAGAATGCTCGTAAGTATCGCTGCCGAAACTCGTTGTTAATCGCACCGATGCCCACCGCGTCTACATCTCAGATTCTGGGAAACAATGAGTGCTTTGAGCCGTTCACAACGAACTTGTATTCCCGCCGTGTTCTTGCCGGAGAGTTCATGGTTGTCAACAAATATCTCGTCCAGGATCTCAACGATCTTGGACTGTGGACACCTGATATGCGAACGGAGATCATGGCAAACAATGGCAGTGTCCAGTCAATTGAGCGTATTCCTTCTGAAGTGCGTGAGCTCTACAAGACCGCCTGGGAGATTCCCATGAAGACGATTATCCAGCTCTCTCGCGACCGTGCGCCATTTGTCTGCCAGAGTCAGAGTCTGAATCTGTTTGTTGCTGAGCCTACCTATTCGAAACTCTCAAGTATGCATTTCTATGCATGGCGTGAGGGTTTGAAAACCGGGTGTTATTATTTGCGTACAAAGGCTGCCTCGTCGGCACAGAAGTTTACTGTGGCTCCAGAGTGTCTCACCTGCTCTGCGTGAAATTTTCGCATATACAGAACATAACGAGATGGCAACCCCTAAGTCTATGACCCCTGATGTTTCCGCTGCCGGCATGAAGACCGGTGATGCCGAAGTTAAGATAATGCCCGTCGCTGGCGGCGGCTATACGCTGGCGCCTCTGCCCGTGGGTGGCCGCCGTCGCCGCAGCACGAAGGGCGCTCGCCGTTCTCGCTCTCGCAAGGGTGGCGAGGATCCCGCTATGGGTGCCCGTCGCCGCCGGAAGACCGCCGGTCGCCGTCGCCGTGGTGGTGCGGATGAGATGCCGGAGTCGGTTGAGGGTGCCCGTCGCCGCCGTCGCCACTAGAGCGCTAACCGAATCTCCTCAATCAGAGTAAAAAGCTCCTCGGAGAACCCGTAATGACATCCGTTAGGCTCCTTCATCTCCGGAGCCTTTCGCGATGTACTCTGCTTAGGATGACACAAACTTACAATAATATCCTGGGGAGACAACTCTCTGCACGCCTCTTCGCGACCGCGAATGAACGTGTCAGCTTCAGCAACAGATACAGACTCAAACGGACGCTCCTTCCAGAACTCTCGAGTATATCCCATGGTAGCCTCGGAAACCCGTTGGCTCCACGGAAGGGTCATTGGTGGGACATTCATAAAGGACTTGTGTTCTGTCAACGCATAGCATGGAATCGTCGTGGAAAATACACACTTTTTCGCAGGAGCCATCATCATCATTGCAACGCGTGTAAGAATGCTGTGGTTCGGATAGACATCGTCATCGTCCATGTGAATCAGAATATCATGACTTGCAATTTCAGCCGCAAGGTTCCGCTTTGCCCCAATTGTCATCGGCTCGTCTACCAGACGGTACTTTACGTAGGGCAAGTCAGTTATGAGATCCTTAATGGCATCCTTACCATCATCCACAATAACCCATTCAATCTTCTCTGCAGGATATGCCTGACAAAGGAAAGAATGCTTGGCAAGACCAAAGAAAAGACGACGGTCGCGAGTTATAGTAAGCACGGAAACATACGGTAGGTCCTCTTCTGCGGGAAGCATGTCTTTCAGAGAGTATGCCGGAATCTCAACCTTCATAGACTCCATTCTGGAAATCCACTCTGCATGCCGAGACTCGTATTCCTGGCGCATGACACCACTGGAATCCTTCTTTCCCTTGATTGACCTATTTATATACATACGAAGCTGTGTCACAAGAGAGTCCACTGAAACTTCTGAAAGATCTCCCAAGCACTCGGGATGAGGAACTGTCTTTGAAACCTCAGCAAACTGAGCATTGGTTGTTAGCTCTTGAAAGACAGGCATATCTGGAAAAATCAAATTGCACTTTGCAGACATTCCCTCGTTCGCTGCATGACAGAATCCCTCGGCAACCGACATCAAAATCATAAGCCCACACTCATGAAGCAGAGCATCATACTCCGCGACTGGCAGAGGGGTTGAATGAATCTTAAGTTTAGAAGCAATCTGTGGAGGGTATGGATGCTCACCAGTAAGAGCAGAGTTGTAAACAATGTTCAACTCCGGTAACTTCTTGAACAACTCGGGAGCATCCTCAAGAATACGCAAGTAAGCCTGAAAAATAGGACGAGGATTCCTCCAGAGATTCCTTCCAATAGGAACTATTGCCTTGCTATAATTTTTAAGTTCCGGATATCCCTTGTCAATACTCGTCCAACCAATATAACGACAATTCCCCCAGCTCTTGAAAAGCTCCATAGCTTCATTTGTCTTGCACCAGATCTCGTCTATTGACGTAGTGTAAGGCTTCCAATTTTTATATGTCCACTCTGCATTTGGAATCCAGATGTTCTTACGGGCATAAGGCATCAAACTAGGATTCAAAACTTCAAAAAAAACATTCAGCTCGGCCTCATCACACTGGGGATACGTGTGAGGAATCCGTTTCACGCACACGTCTTGGTCAACATGTGCAAGAATCCCGTGAAGGATTGCGCAATCTTGCATAAGACCTTGACTTGCACTGGTAATCAAATTGACTCGCATTACTTAACGAAGGATGCGTTTTGTAAACTTCTTACCGCGTGGTTGGTTCCGACATGTTCTAGGCCTACATCCTATAGCACGAAGATGAGTTCTCCAGGTATCTACGCACTCAGGTTGCATCACAACAAATCTGTCTCGTACCCAAACAGGAGTTCCGATGCATACCTCGCGTACCTCTAGCACCTTCTCAATATTCTCAAGATGCTCATCACTCAACTTGCTACACATATCTTTCATAGTCTGTGTACCAAACCCGAACAGCTCTGAAAAGGGGTCTTTGGTATACTGAGAGTCGTCAATAACATATGCTTTGCCGTCCCATGAGAACGCTGAAATGGGACGAAACATATCCCACGAGGGTTCCCATACGAACCAACCGTTCTTCTTCAGAAATACACGTTCTTTGAAGCGGAACATTACCGTCTCAGAAGAAACTCTTTAGCTCGCCTGTCCGCGTTCCGTACACCCCGGGGTTTATAGGAGCGGCGATGGGCATCGGGAAGTTCTCCTGATCTGCGCGGTAGGTCTTGTATGCCTCAACATTGACCATGATCTTATCACTTGAAAAGTTGATAACACGCGTGTTTAGATCTTCCAGCTCTTCTGGAATATGTGCGGGGTCATTGCGGGAATACTGGAGATAGTAGCTGCGCATGATTAGAAAGAGGTCATCATCATTCTGGCGATCAATTGCATACTTACCCCCACTCTTCGCGAGAACGGTGTCCCGAATACGTGTTTGCAGAGTATTGATGTTGTCAACACTAAAAAACAGAGTGTTCAAAGGAGATGCTGACTGCCGATAGTGCATGGTTTCAGACATCTGGCTCTCCGGGAGATTCCGAACGGGAATGTTGTCCCCCGAGACACGGTAGGCTGCATACGCAGTTCGGTCCCCAGTCGCCTTTGCAATATCAGGAACACGTCCAGTATTCTTGGGAGCTCCCCAGATTGCTGTCTGTGTAAAGAAATCCGAATAGGACGTCATTTGCTTCATTATCAGATTAGTTTACAACGGTACCTCCGATGCTGGATGTATCTGGTATCTTTTGGATAACTTCAAATGAAAAAACTGGTTGTTGAGTAACATTCAAAATTGGAAGACTTTTTCCAGCTCCAATAAGTGATTGAATATTGAGAAGCGAATAGTCTGAATCTACTGCGCCGGGATATTTATCAACAAGGTTTCCATTATCCTGTTGGGTTGTAAAGTTTGGAATAAAAAACACATTAAAATAGTCAAATGTACTATCTGTTGTAGATATTGCAACGCTTGATGGACCGTATGTATTTGTGGTAGGATCAAACTTGTATGTTTGAACATACAATATTGGAAAAGTGACTCCAACTAATGCCAACAAGAAATTTAATTTATCAGAACCACTCCCTAAGTTGCCGCTTTTTGCGATTGTGTTTAGGGTTGGAGTATGAAATGAAATTCTGTCTCCAATGCGAAGCTGACTTTGAGAATAAGTCTTATATGTTGGAGTGATGCAGATAAGAGTTGCTCTACTTACATATGTGGTAGTAATAGGTGGAGACCCGCCAATACTAGTAGCAGTAGCTAACCGAATACTATCAATCGCGAGAATATCTTGATGTTGCATTGCAAATGGAGTTCCGTGGGGATCTGTAACCGAAATAACCATCTTTTGTAGACTCGTCAAAGGACTCTGGAATTCAGTACTCTCGTTATTCCATGGCACATAGTCCAAATACTGTGGACCATTAACTAATCCAAAATTCAACTGGGTACGGTTGCATTGAGTAAGAACTGCAAATGCCTTACATCCGGCTTCTGTAGGAGCGTAATAGTGTCCACGATACTCGTTTAGATAGAAAAGTAGGTACGGATATGTTCCAAATGTGTTATAAGGTGTTCCTGTAATAGCTATCTTTGTTAAGGACGCATTCAATGCGAAAAAAGGATCAGTTGGATACGAAACAAACGGTGTTTGAGGTAGAATTGCACGGACTAGTCGTATAGAGATCACATTACATGGAGTATTTGGAGTTCCAAATGAGTCTCCTGAATTTTGAATAATTGAAGGAGTATCAAATGCAAGAAAATTTCCCCTAGGTAAGCTTGAATTGTATGCAGAAAGATCCTTTTGAATTCCAGTATTGGAATCAATGTATGAAAATCCCCGCAGATTTGCTGCTCCTGGTAGCGGAGTGAAACTGATATTTGTTGTAGGAGGTAGTGCAAAATTTGGATATACTGGATTGTTTGTATACACTGGCGACAATCCAGGAGTATCCCCCTGCCCCCCAAATGTGAACGCTAGATTTGAATACGGATTAGGAAACCTTGTCCAATCTCTCTGAGCACTGTCAACAACTACGTATCGTTTTACGGTTGCCATCTTAGGAGCAAGTTGCATCATATTTGAATCAGAATGGGAACCGTCTGGGACACCTGTAAACCCTGCTGGATTTTCCAAGTCTCTTCCCGCTGAAGAAACGGCGGGTTGCATGTGTTCACGCAAAACAGTATTCTGCATATGATAGGCAACCCTAGGATCAAAATCATAGTTCTGTCGCGCACCAGCATCCTCGCTAGCCAGAAGTCTGTGATACTCGCTCATACCTTCTTACTCTTCAGCGCATCTAAATCTGCAATCCAGAGAGACGCAGGTGTAGCTGCTTCCAGGTCGGCAATCTTAGCACGCAGAGACTTCAGAGACGATTCATGACTGTTGATTGCCTCCTTAGTCAAACTACGAAATGGCAGACGAAGCAAGAAGTCGTAGGAGTCGTCAATACGAGTATACTCCTCATCCTCCAGATACTGATCGCACTGTGCAGCAGTAGCCTGACGAAGATCGGGGCAAGGATCCTCCTCCAACTGTCCCCAAATAAACTTGACGATTTGCTCATGATATGGCAGTTGCGCCCGGAGCTCCTTCAATAGAGCCGTCTTTCGCTTCGCATACAGTCCCAATCGGACATCCGCATACTCCACAAGAATATCCTGCAATGTCGTATACTTCTGGATAACCCCGCTCGCATTGAACGCGTGCATATTCGTGGTCTTCAGCTTGTCAGACAACGCCTTCTTCAGCAGAGCCTCTTTCACTCCCTTGATTCGGATGTTGACATCCTGATCAGTAGATAGATCAGTAAACTCCTTGGCATCTCCATCGGCAACCCACTTCTCCATAGTCTCGCGGAAGTCAGCCGACCAAGTTCCCACAGGCAACTCGGTGATGACTGCCACATCCTTCTCCATGGTGTAGACACCTGCAACGGAACCATCTGCATCAATGGTACCTTTGAATCCACGCACCCACGGACGCAGTGGCGCATTCTTCAGTGCACCCTCATTCTCTCCAGACAGCCACTCCCGCAGTGCAGTTTCAATAACCGCAGGATTGCAGGGAGGAACAAACGTTGAATAGCCAGTCCCAATCCCACGCGCTCCATTGACCAGAAGCATCGGCAGAACCGGAGCATACCACTCAGGCTCTACGGGGGTTCCATCATCATCGCGGAACTTCAGGACACACGTGTCATCCGAAGGAACCAGACTCTTGACGTAGGGTTGCAAGTTGGTGTGGATATAACGAGGCGATGCTGCATCCTTACCGCCCTCCAGACGGGTACCAAACTGTCCCGCGGGGACAAACCATGCGATGTTGTTGGAGCCCATGTACTCCTGAGCCATTCCAATGATCGCATCGTTCAGAGACGCCTCTCCGTGGTGATACCCAGAATGCTCACTGACATACCCAGCAAACTGAGCGACACGAATCTCAGACACTAGATTCCGCTTGAATGCGGAGTACAGAATCTTCCGCTGAGATGTTTTTAGTCCATCCATGACACTCGGAATAGACCTCTCCAGATTGTAGTAGGAGAAGTGGATCAGATCCTTGTGAACAAATTCCTCGTAGGGCAGTTCGAGCCCCGGCGGAATCACGCAACCGCGGTCGTAGTCCTTCAGCCAGACCTTACGGTCATTCGCCTGACTCTTATTGAACGCCAACTCGATACTGGCATCCGACGCATCGCCATACTTGAAGCGAATCTTCTCCAGACGCTGAAAGTACTCCTTTGCCTCCTCGCGGGTCGACGTACCCAATCCCTTGTAATACTTGACCTTCCAGCCCCGAGCATCACGCCGCCACGCCTCATACTCCTGCGTGTTGTAGAACGACTTGACCTCCTTTCCCTTGGTCGCTTTGACGATAGGCGTGGCCATGTACGTCAGGAACCCGGGGATCTTAATAAGCTCGTGCCACAACTCGTGAAACAGGTTGATTAGCAGGCCTCGAATGTGAGACCCGTCGTAATCCTGATCAGTCATGATCATGATACTACCATACCGCAGACTGCTCATATTCTCATACTTCTTTCCACTGACCAACCCCATGATCTTTTTGAGCTCGGCGATCTCCTTGGTTTGCTCCACGCGAGCATCTGCAGTATCCTTGACGTTGAGCAGCTTTCCTCGGAGAGGATAGACTCCGTAGAACTTGCGTTGCTCCTGGGAGAGACCAGAGATGGCCATAGCCTTTGCCGAGTCTCCCTCGGTCAGAATGAGCGTACACTCTGCACTCTTTCCAGTTCCGGCATGCATGGCATCGTCCAGCTTAGGAATGCCAGTTATGCGATTCTGCTTCTTGCCGTCGGTCTTGGAGTTGTCTTTGGTATCCTTTGCAGACTGCGCCTCCAGAATGCGCTCCACGATGGGGAGCTTAGTTACGATCTTCTTTAGAAAGTCGTCAGACAGCTTGCATGGTGCAGAGCTTGTCAGAACCTCCTTTGTCTGCGATGAGAACGAAGGGTTCTCAACCAGACACTCCACGAATATCGCTAGGTGATCCTTGACCAGCCCGGGGCGAACCTTTGTCTTCTTCTTCGTCTCCAGATACTCCACCAACGAGCTGGTAATCTGGTTTACCAGGCCATCCACGTGCTTCCCGCTTTGAGTCCAGATGCCGTTGACGAACGACACGGTAAACAGCTTGTCCGTGGGACTGCTAGAGACCACAACGTGCCAGTGTGCCTGGGGATCGTCTGCAACAATGGAAGCCTTCTCGGGCAGGTACATCGCTGCATAGGTCTTGAGGTCACGAGATACCATGAGTTTCTCGTTCCACTTGACCTTGACCTCCTTTCCGACGGTCATCGCTAGATCGTAGACACGCCGCTCCACCAGCTTCAGAACACCCTCCGGAACCTCATCCCACTTAAAGCGAGTGAGATCGGGCGTCCAGGCAACCTCAACGTAAGACTTGAGCTTGTAGGGCGTAATCTTGGGCTTCTCAATGACGCTCATATTGTTGCGAAAGGTCTGCACATACTTGCGCTGACGCTTGGCGTCCACGATGGTAATAGTCATCTCCTTCGCAAAGATGTTGACCAGCTTGACACCGTACCCGTTCTTGCCCCCAACCATCTTCTTCTCGGTCTTGTCGTAGTTTGTGGATGTCAGGAGTTGACTGAAGATGAGCTCGGGGATATAGACACCATGTTCGGGGTGTTCCTCAACATCAATGCCCTCGCCATCGTTGCGGATTGTCAGGACACCGTCCTTCCATTCCACGTCAATAGCCTTGACAGGCGACTCAGACTTACGCTGACGCAGACGGATCACTTGGTCGTGTGCGTTTACTAGAAGTTCGTCGATAAGCTTGTAGAAGCCGGGGTTGATCTGAGCCTCTTGAGGCACAAACTTCTCCCCATCAACGACGTAAACCTCTTGAGGGTGCGTCTCGATGCTGCCGATGTATGTATCCGGGAGCTCAAGGATGTGCTCCCGGTGCGTGTGCTTGCGGTACATTGCGCTAAGATCTGTCATCTTTGTCTGGTGCCACAGATTTCATTGAAATTTCAAGTTCCATTTTGAGGAACACGACCAATGACAGACAAATGCCTCAACCAGCGCCGATAGTCTTCTTTCTGAAGGTCCAGGATGTAGCAAATATAGAGTCTGGTGGCGAGACACAGACCTATTCGGAGATTTTGGAGACAGTTGAGTCGTCCACCATATCTGAGCGTTTTTCCAAAGAGACACTGGAGCGTATTTTGGAGAAGACACGTCAGCCTACCTATACTGCATCAACTGCATGTTTCCACTGCTGTCACACCTTCTCATGGATGCCATGCGTCCTTCCAATTGCGTATGATACCTACGATAAGACGTTTGATTGCGAGGGAAACTACTGTTCTCCAGAATGTGCACTCGCAGATTTGTATTCTATGCCGCGTATCTCCGACTCCACCCGCTGGACTCGTCATTCTCTTCTTGAGGATCTCTATCGCTCTGTTCTAAAGCGCAGAGAGTGCCTTCCTGCACCACCTCGCACGATGTTACGTCTATTTGGCGGTTCTCTTGACATTGCGCAGTATCGCGAGTCTCTAACATCTTGCGATTCAGTTATTCGTGCAGAGTTGCCCCCAATCCGTCTGCATGTTCCTACAATGAATATGCAGGCACCGACACGAGATGTCAAGAAGTTCGTTCAATTATCTCACGATGCAATTGAAAAGGCATCAAACGAGCTGAGACTGAAGCGCAATAAGCCAGTCCATGGAAATACACCCACGCTTGATAAGTTGATGAAGGCTTAGAGGGTATCGTATTAAACACGATAATGGATCCTATAAAAAATCAGATGCTCTTCGGGCTAGGAATGTCCGCGTCAAACGGATCATGGGGGCCTATGAAGAATCTAATAGCATATACGATGTTTGAAAATGCATTACGAGCAACTGTAGCCTGGTTTCCATGGGTATACAATACCTGTTCGCGTAGAAAGATGGGAGCACCGTCATCTCTTGCACCCCCTCGTGCATCTATTGAATGTGAGAGATCGTTTCAAACTACCACTCGCCCATCTCAATTTTCAACACGTATGGATGCTGTAGTTCACTATGTTACAACTCTTCCTGCAATGAAGACCCTTCTTAGCATTCCTCAGCACGATTATCTTCCTTATGAGTTTGAGTTAGTTCCTCTTGGCCCCGATACCTACTTTTTGCTTAAGGATCTCAAGCATTCGGATGGAACTCTGGAGAGCATTCGGTTTCTACTTTTGTGTTACGAGCACGATGTTCAGCATCTGCAGGTATTTATTGATACATGTAATACTGACTATGAGAGACGTATGCATAATAAGTTAGGATGTAATACATATTACTTTGATCAAATTGTTTCAACAAAGAATAAGAGAACTGTTCAGAACCCCCTACCCACTACACATCTCGTCTATACCAAGTCGTTGTTTCAGACAACCCGAACCTTTGAGAATGTATTCTTTGAACAGTGTTCTAATGTCAAAAAGCGCGTGAAGTTCTTTTTGAATGACCGCGCATGGTACGACAAGAAGGGTATTCCTTACACACTTGGATTCCTGTTTCACGGAGAGCCTGGGTGTGGAAAAACGTCTACAGTAAAAGCTATTGCAAATGAGGGTCGCCGTCATATCGTCAACATTCAACTTTCCGAGATAAAGTCAAAAGCACAGCTTCAGCATCTCTTTTTCAATGAAGAGATCCACGTATCTGATGGTGTAAAGACTGAGCGCTATACGATTCCTATTCATGAGCGTCTGTATGTCATTGAGGATATTGATGCTATGGGAGATATGGTATTGCGTCGCGAGTGGAAGAAGCCTGTTCCGATAAAGAAGGATTCCGATGATCCTTGGATGGATCGTAATGTTGAAGAGAAGGAAATTATTGACTTGTCATTCTTGCTAAATTTGCTAGACGGTACTCTAGAGTCCAGTGGGCGTATTCTGGCTATTACATCAAACTTCCCAGAGCGTATTGATCGGGCATTGATTCGCCCAGGCCGCATTGATATGATCGTAAAGTTTGAGAAGTGTAGTCGGAAGGTTTTGCGTGAATTGGTATCAAATTTCTATGACAACACATTTGAGTCTCATGCATTGTGGGAAGATATTTCTATGGATGGCAAGTGGTCTCCGGCAGAGGCAAACCAGATTCTGTTTCGCAACTTTGAAGATCCTGATAAGGCACTCGCAGAACTTCAGTTTTTGATTCCGAAGGATCTCTACGGATTTGAAAATGGAAACTTGTCTTCTAACGACGAGGATACCAAAGATGAAGGTTCAAATGGCCTTCCTGCTTGACGCAACGGAGTCCATGCAGAACTGGATTGATGTTTGCAAGAACGAAATTCTGGATATCATAGAGAAAACGACCAACGTTGAGTTAGAGTTGGCTCTGGTAGCATACACCGATTACGAAGAGGACGGATATCATCCTCCAGTTATCGTTCCATTCACACGCAATGCGCAAATTATCAAGACCGCTCTTGCAGGAATAACTGCAAAGGGTGGGTGGGATTGCGCCGAAGATGTTGCCGGTGGTGTATATTGTATGGGAAAGCTTATGTGGGATAAGGATGCTGTTCAACATGTGGTGCACCTTGCCGATGCTCCTCCACATGGATTGGAGTTTCATGAACCGTGGGTTCTGGATGACTTTCCAAATGGGGATCCGGGTGGAGAGGATCTCATGAGTATGCTAATGGCAATTGATGGTGTAAACTATACCTTCTTCAAGATCACTGAGAATACCGACAAGTTTGTCAATATTCTTAGCGGGATATTTCCAGCATTCACGCTTGTTGATTTGAAGGAGAAGGAATACATTCGCATGGGTGTGACAATACGCGTTGGAGAGCTAGATGATCCAACGTTCTCAGGAATTCTCTCCCAGATTGTGAATACTTCTAATCCGTCTTTGCCAAGTGCCTCGCAATCCGATCCAGTGTGATGATATAGTCCCAAACCATAACCTTGCTTGGAGGAGATAGGACTGACCAATACTGCTTAAGTTTTCCAATGACATCAGCTCCTCCTACGTTCTCGTGGAACTCATCGTAGGAGTAGTTCAGGAAAAAGCTTTCATCCTTTTGGGCGATCTTCTCGTTAAACTCGGTATCCAACACATTACGCTTGTAATAGGTAACTGCGAGACTGGGATTTGTCTTCTGTAGGAGTTTCAAAGCACTCTCAAAAATACTAAAATCAGGATCATCTGGGAACATTTCTTTCAGCTCTGTTGTGAATCCAATAAATTGGCTAAAAAAAGCCTCCATCAAAATCTTACGCGATGCCATTGTATCTACTGACGACTAACTGCTGTAAACTCCTTGTCTCGCTGAAGGGTCATCTGTTCCATACGCTTTTGAACATCGTCTCCATCCTTGCGCTGTTGAAGATTAGTAGGAGTTGTGCCACCTCCAGAGCTAGCCATACCAGAGGGAGCATCGCTCAAAAAGGTATAGTTGAGCTGGTCTGTCTGGGAGAATTGATCAGGCTTATCCCACATAGAATATGACTCTGTTAAACCACCTCCGCCAAATCCCCACGCACCGGGGTCTCCGCCCCCCACTGTAGCCTGAGGCGGTCCCTGAGTTGATACCTTGGCGCCACCAGTGCCAGAAGGCAACTCGCGACGAGCAGTCACAGGCTTTGCTATATATCCATATATAGCTTGACCAACATGCACGTCTTTCGTATCAGGAACATACAGTGTCGGCACACTCTTCAGAAAGGGAGGGAGCTGATGCCGAGCCATGGTATCAACGTTGATCGCATTAACAAGCTCACTCTTATTCATGACTTGCAGCGTCTGCATAATCTGACGAGAATGGGGGCAACGGCTACTATAGAAAAGCTGAGGCTGACTCATTCGTTGCTGGTTCTCATCAAAAAACGGACGGGAATACAACGAGATGTCTGAGAGCACAATGGCTGAGATTCTGAACTTGAGGACCTCTGGGAAGAATGCGATGAAGTTTGAGCTGAAGAACGTCCCAGTGTCATTTGCGAATGCTTTGCGACGCATCATGTTGGCTGAGATTCATACCGTAGTTCTCCGCGATGTACAGATTCTGGAGAATACATCATCTCTTCCCCACGAGATGCTGAGGCACCGAATGGAGATGCTTCCGGTGAATGTTCGGCCGTCCGAAACTCGTATTATCGCAGAGACCAAGATTGAGATTCGCGTTCCTCCTATGGATGAACATACTCAGACTGTGACAACTAAGCACTTTACAGTGACCTCTGATCGCAAAGACATTCTAATGAAGGATGAGGATGGTAATGACCTATTGTTCCTCTTTCTGAATCCAGGAGAGTCAGTTCATGCAACCGCTCGGCTTGGAGTTGACAATACTGGATCGTCTCAGGTGAGTACGGTTTCATATGGATTTCATATCGACGAGGAGTTAGCCCAGGAAGACAAGGATGAGTTTCTGGCAGAAGTACCTGAAAACGAGAAGCCTCTCAAGTCCAAGGAGTTTGATAACTTCCATATCCAGCGCTCGTATTCTCGTGATGCTGGGGGTCAGGCAATGTGGTATGACTTCTTTGTGGAGACCTGGGGTGTCAATTCTCCAAAGGAGATACTACGCCAGGCTGTAGGTCTGCTGAAGTCAAAGCTATACGAGTGGCATAAGGCACCTATCAAACGCGAGGGTACTCTGGCAGCCGTAGAGTCTAATTCTGAGACGCATACCATCGGAGCGCTAGTCCAGCGTGTTCTTCTTGACCGCGGAAAGGTTACTCGCGCATTCTACGATGTTCCACACCCCCTTGTCTCGTTAATGGTTGTTAAGTTTGAGACATCAGAATCACCCGAGTCCGTCCTTTCAGACACTGTATCAACAATTAATGAGTGGTGCGACACTCTTGACGCACAACTCTCTCGTTGATAGATAATATGGCCGAGGTCTATGAGTTTGAGCCTGCAGATGTACAGGTTCTTGAAACTTTTACATTTGAAGAAGAGATTGATCGCCCAGAGAATATGCGCTTCTACACACTTGATGATCAGGTAACTGATTACTTTGAGCGTAGTATCCCAGTTGGAAAGGTTTCCAGGCATCGCATGTTTTTGCTGGAGAGAGAGGCTGATCGTATTCGCGATCTGTACGAGTCGGTAGTGATAGGAACCGATACCTCCTTTGATATTCGTAAAGAGCGACCACACGATGGGTATCTTCCATGGATTTCTCCAGTGTACACTCCAGATTTGCAACGCCGTAGGACGAACTGGGCTACAGATTACATGCCTTTGCTCGCCCCTAGGCAACCAAGGTATTATGACCGCATGCTGAGTGGTCTTCCTCGGCCATATTCGTTTACTACTGGTAAGCGGGCTGCATTTTCAAAGCCTGTTCAATTTGTGGATTCTGAAGGTAAAAAGCCAATCCGCGGGCTTCCGATATTCAAGAAGACTAAAGGTATATTACATGCAGGCGGAGCATATGAAGTTCTAGAAGAGGAGGTTCCAAATACGGGAGACGACGTTGCGGTTCAGGGGTACTGGATTGGAAAGAGAAGTCTTGATTTAGTCAGTCCTCTAGCCGAGCATCCTATTCTTGGATCCAATGAACCCCATTTCTACGAGTCAGTTGCGGACTATGCCGAGATTGTGCCTTCTGTTGAGGCGATTCTGAATCACGCAGTTCCTGTGACACCCCATCCTTTCCGCGACGCAGCTCCATTTCTAAAGATTTATGACGTAGAGTGGTCTGACATTCCCTGGGGGGTGTGGCGTAGGCACTTTCCACCCGCTGAGCAAGTATCTGCAGGCCTTCCAGTAGAGCAAATTTCAATCCCGCAACATAACCCCGATATTCCAAGTGAATCTCTGCAGAAGTACTATCATGTTCCCTTTCAACCGGGAATGTCTCCTCGTTATTGGCTATCATGCCAGGAGGATGGCGGACTTCTTGTTGCTCGGCTATTGCTCTCGCAAGCAGCCGAACTTGCGCCAATAACTGTTCCGAATCCCAGTGGAGATACTATAGCTTCCACGACTGCTTCGAGTCCCCTTGACTGTATGGCTCCGGGGATATCCTTTGAAGAGTTTTTGACTAGAGGCATATACCGTCCTCCCGGAGTATGCGTTCCTCTTGAAACAATCGCTAGAGAGAAGGCTGAGTTCGGAATGAAAGGCCGTTTCCCTTGGGGAGAAACAACTCACGATGATGTTTTGAAGACATACATCCCTATTTTACAAGCATCTCAAGGTCCAGAACCTGCGAAGCCCACCGAACCTGTTATTCCTAAACCCAGTGTACCGGAGTTGTCTCCTCTGAGACAAGATGTACTGACAATTCTTAGAGACGTAAATCGTGAAAACTCGGATAAGGCAAAAGATCTCCGAACTCTTGTGGCAGATATGCCAATAAAAAATAAGCAATTCCTTGATCAGGATGAGAAGTTTCTACTTTGCGAACACAGTCTAGCTTTGCTCTCCGGAGATCTTGCGGCAAACAACCGCGCGTTTTACGATACGTGGTGTGGAATTGTTGCAGGAAGCCGTGTCTGCAAATTCTGCGGAGAGGCGATCAATCAGGATGTCTATGTAGATGTTACTGAATTTGATGATGACGGACATGCAGTCTTGCATTCGGAAGCCCCAATGGTCGCAGAGTTTCACCCCGGGGGTGTCCGCTCTTTCACAGAGCAACTCCAGAGTCTGCGTTCACTATTTGATACTCGTGATCCCGCACAGGACCTATTCTTCATGTTGTTGTCTGTTCTACAGGTATTGCCCGACCAGGCACGATTGGAACCTATTCTGGGTCAAGTTCGTCAACTCTCAAACTTTACAAAGTCCAAAGGGGATAGTGCGCAGGCCGTGTATGGTATCTGCGGAGTTGCTCTTCTCATGCAGACGCACGAGCCTTTTCTGATTCCTCGTCGTAGCTTTGGTATTCCATTCATTCTTACCGGGTATCCTCGGGAGGGAGAGCCAGGCGATCCGTCCATCCTTGATAGTCTGCTCCACTGCCTGAAAACTACGTTTGAGCAGTTTCGGACATCCTTCAAGGGACCGTCTATGGGGTTAGTTCGCGAGACATTCCGCGCACCTGCAAAAGTTCGCGAGAAGTGTGTCATTGCGCTTAAGGTTATGACAAAGCCTCCCTCTGCATTTATTCAGAAGCTAAATCTGACTGACTATTCTGATGTGTTGGAACAGGCTGCGATCAGGTATGCAAAAGCACCAGCAGTTCCTCCTCAACTTACGGTATTGGTTCCAAACATTCGCATTGATGCATCTATTGCAAAGACAACTACTGAGTGCATACCCCCGGCACACATGAGTTTCTGGTCCACGACAACACCGGCTGTTCTCCTCCAGGCTCCAATAGTATTCAATAAGACTGCAGGTCCAGGTGTTACGGCACGTCCTCTTGTTTCTCGCCCACCAACTGCGGTACAATGGGGGACTCTTCCTTCTGAAACTGCATCTCGTCTGAAGAAGGAGATTCCAGCATTCATCAAGAATCTGAGAAATACTCCACTTGGAAGCGTTCTTGCAGACCGTGGTCTAACATGGATGAAAGCTTCTGCAATTGCAAACCGACTGCTAGACTTGTCTCGTGGAATTCCTTCGTTGCGGATGTTGCGAACCCAGCTTCAAAGTCTGGACCCTACTCAGAATGCGTCTCAGTTGCGCGATGCTGCCCGAGGCGTCGCATATGCTGTCATGGATGAAGTTGCAAAGATTCCTGCTCTTCGCGAGAAGTGGGCAGAAGTTCTTCCTAAAGATTTGGCATTGAAGTCATTTCTTCGGCAGAAGGAGGCGTTGGAGGGCGAGGTGCGCTCTCTCATAACTGCAGAACGCGAGTCTTTCAAGACGAGACTCGGTGAGAAGTCAGATATGGAGCGTGAACTTGTGAAACAGTTGTTAGATATTGGTCTCGCTCCGTATGTTATCACACTCCAAGACCGTCAGCTTTTCGCCCAGCAACTGGAGGAGAAGATTCGTCCAATTGACCCACTTGGGAATCCGGATGTTCCAGAAGAGGGATTCCAGGAGGTTCCCACAGATGCTGACCGAGACGACCCCGACCAAGGAGAACGCGGTGTGTATGGAGAGATGCCGAATCGCGAAGAGGATACCTACGGAGATGCCGTTCCTGACGTGGGAGTTTAGACGGAAGATACCAACACAAACTAATGGCGTCTATTCTGCGAAACTTCCCCGAGTTTGTTGCGATATCAGAGCGATTGGACAAGCTGGAAGAGATGAATACTCAACAGGCTATTGAGATTGAGCGTATTCATGATGATATTAAGATGGTACTGGAGACCATTGAAAAAGTGTCTCTTGCAACCAAGGTGGGCTTTGCTGAGATTCGTGAAATTGTTGAGGATTACATTGTGTCTGACGACGAGTCTGATGATGAGCCAGAGCCTATTGCGAAGATTGAGTCGCTTTCTGGGTATGTTATTGGCGCAGTCTCAATTCTGATGTTTGCAATTGCAGTAAACGTGTTTACGTATGCGACGTCTAATCCTAACAAATGGCTTCTCACACAGACCTAACTATCCATCTTCGGAGGTCTCGTACTGCCAATGAGGAAACTGACGATGTGATTCGTGTCCATCGAGGAAGAACCTTCTTCGAGGCACTCTACTGGGATGGAGAGACTAAGCGTACTTCCCGGAATCTCTTTTCTCGAACGGAGATGCTGTCATACTTCAGTATTCTGTTGAACGCACTTGTAGTTGATATGATTCCGTTTGACTCCATTCAGATTATGGCGAACGGGTTTCCAAGTATAGTCTATTCTATTGCCGATATTGAGCCAGGAAGCCATGGTTGGAGTTCGGCTACAACAACTCTCCGTTGGTTTGTAGACGGTCAGTGGGTTACTCAACCTCAAGCATCATACCCCGGGGGGCCTTATCTTGGAACAGAGCCTCCAGAGATGTCAAATACTTCTTCCTTAATTCCTGAATTTGTTCCATCGACGGCTCGGGTGTCTTTGGCACCTCAATCGTTTCTCCACAGTAGCTTTGGATTGGAGGCAGAGAGGAGTCCGCTAGATGCATCCAATTAGCTACACTTGTTAAACTCATGAATGGTATAGCAATCTTCCACTGCGAATATAACCACTGATTGATAGACCGAAGAATCGGTATATCCAACTGTGGAAACGTCTCATCTTCTCCAAATGTCAGAACTGGTACAATCGGAGTTCCGGTTTCCAGTGCAAGCTTAAATACACCTGTACGGTCTTTTAATATCAATTTCATAGTTCTAGGTTGACAATCCATCATCTCTCGGGTTCCTCCTGGTATAACAGAGATGGAGCCCTTTTCAAGCTGACTCTTCATAACAGAATAGTCTGAAGGAATGGACCCCGCATAATAGTATACGTCTCGCACAATAGGAATCTTAGAGAAAATAGGAGCAGATACGATCTTGCCAAGACCTTTACGAATCACGTGAATAAATGGGGATAGAGAAAGCATTCCATGAGGGTGCCATAGATACAATGCTCGCTCTGGGCGTTTCTTTTCGTGGAATTGGAATGTCTCATCAATATTATTCTCAAGCTTTTCTAGATACTTTGGGAATGTCATATGGAGTAGATGAGATGCAGTTGAAAACCAATGATCAAAAGATCCTGTAGGAATCATCATATAAAATGCAACACATAGAGTTGTGAGAAACACATTTATACTCGCAGATACCATAACTGACCACAGTGCAATTGCAGATAATCCTGCCGTAAAGACTGGGTATAGGCTAAAAAGAGCCAGGAACATTACGGAACACTTGGAAAAGAACTTCAAAACTATACCGTTCTACTAGACAATGTCTCCACGTCATCCCTTTACAGACGGGTGGAACTCGTTTTGGCATCTTGCATTTGGAGCATGGTCTGTTAAATGGCCGATAATAGCTCCAGTGTTTGTTGCATATCAACTTCTAGATCCATCGGAGCGCAATGTTTGGATTGACATATTTGAGTTCTGTGCAGGGTTGTTTATAACACTCGTCAGTGGTCTACTAGGCTGAATCTCGGTTGCTATACACGCGCAACAGCACATCCACATTATCATGTCAAAGAAGATTACTTCCATTGACATGCAATATGTTGCATTAACAAAGTCCATTTTAAACAAATTTAGAAAGAACGAAGACGAGAATCGCTGCAGCAACCTGGGCGGCAACATAGTAGAGTGCCTTGCCCTGACCGACCTTACCAGACAGGTACTGTAGAACGGTAACAGCGGGGTTAAAGTGGCCACCAGATGTCTTGCCGCCGAGAGCGATAGCAGCCGCGAGAGCCGCAACGATGAGAAGACCGTTTCCGGTAAACGCAACGGCGGCGGTCAGAAGTCCTGTTCCAAAAAACTCAACAAGAATTGCATCCATTTATACTCTTACAAAGACTTCTTGACAGCCTTCCAGGCAAACATCAGGACAACAGCGAACACGACGGCGTGGACAGCAGCCTGAACATGGTGGGATGCCCCTGGGGGAAGAGAGACCACCACGCCGGGGACAAGAACAAAGAACAGTGCGGCAACAAACACCAACTTCAGGAGCTTCATGGTATAATTCGTAGCAAGAAAATGAACCGCGGATGCTATAGTATAGACTCTCAATGGCTCTTACATTGCACGGATATAGGCTCTCAAAGGCAACTCATGATATCCCCGCTCTCCGAAAGCGTCTGACAGTCAAGCCGGTGATTCCCCCCGTATTTGTTCCTTCCAATCGTGTTCCAAGGTATCCTGTGTATCATGAGAGCGAAGAGTACTTCTACGTACCGAAGACATTTGGAATTCAACAATTTGGTCAACCAGCCCAGACAACACGAGATGTTCCTCAGACGGACGATACGTACTGGGAGTTTAAGGGAGCCCTCCGACCACAGCAGGAGGATGTGGTTAATGCATATCTTAAACCGGCCCCACACGACGGTATCCTATCGTTAGCAACAGGAGGCGGTAAGACAGTGTGCGCACTGTATATTGCAGCACAACTCAGGGTACCCACGCTCATCATCGTACACAACACGTTTCTCTATGATCAGTGGTGCGACCGTATTCGCGCATTTCTACCCCACGCAAGACTCGGAAAGCTTCAAGGAGAGACAGTGGATGTAGCAGACCGGGATGTTGTTATTGCGATGCTTCAGAGTCTCTCAATGAGGACATATCCAATTGAAACGTTTAAAAAGATAGGATTAGTAGTGGTAGACGAATGTCATCATATTGCATCTGAAGTGTTCGTGCAGGCGATTCCAAAGATTACGTCAAAGCACATGTTGGGACTCTCCGCAACCCCGGTACGTAAAGACGGTCTCATGTTCGTAATGGAATGGGTATTGGGTCCAATTCTTTACAAATCGGAGGCGGGAGACACCGAAGATCCTCAAACGCGGGTTGAGGTCTACGAATTCAAGTCAAACGATGCAGAGTACCTAGAGATTGTCTACAACTCGCAAGGCGTTATGTCAGTTGCAAATATGGTCAATAAACTGACGGCCTATGAGCCCCGCACAGCTCTTATAGTGGAAGTTATTTCTGACATTGTTCGTACATCTCCCGAACGTCAAATTCTGGTTCTCTCCGACCGAGTTCAGCATACAAAGGATATCCTTGCAATGCTACCTCCTGACGTGCAATCAAAGGCAGCCATTCTATCAACTGATGTCAAGTCTGCAAAGCGTGCAGAGTTCTGTGTGTCTCGCAAGGTATTGATAGCAACCTATGCGATGTGCAAAGAAGGATTTGATGTCGCAACACTTAATACACTTGTCATTGCGACACCCCGACCCGATGTAGATCAGATTGTTGGACGTATTCTGCGTATTGAGAAATCGGCACGCACGGTACATCCTCTCATCATTGATATCATGGACTCCCAGTTTCGTCGCCAGTTTCAGGAACGCCTTTCTCTCTACAACAAACGTAAGTACACAATAGAAAAGATGGCAATCTAACAATGTGGCGGAATATCTCATGGGGAATGCATGGACTCCGATTGGTGTGGACATTTTCGGTTGGAGTTTTCCTCGGTTGGGCCAGTGGGTCTGTCCTTTTAGGGGGTGGATTAGCCGGTATATCTCAGAAGATGTTGTTTGGAGATTTTGATATAGGCTTTTCTTGGACGAACCTAGATATCCTCTTCTGGGCAGTTGCGTTTATTCAAGGAGCAATAGGCGCTGCGTTAGGACAGTATCTGGGTATACGCGCCCTTGTGTTCCGTACCGTAGATGCCTCACGAGTCAGCTTGGGGACACGCTTGCAATCTTCGGAGGAGGAGGTGTCCCGACTGGCGTCGTTGCATGACTTGAGGGGCTACCATTTTGACTCGATGACTTAACGCGTCGGTTATCTTCATCCACGTACACCTCTATGGGGTCAAGACCATTTGTTATGTCTGGCTTGCTTACTTCGGGAGTGGTATCTCCAAAGAGCTTCTTGAAATGCGCTATAACAACATCAGGAACTTCAGGTGAGGTTTCATACATACGGTCAAGCTGGTCTCGGGTTACCTTCAGAAAGTCTTGGGCACGAATGCGTTCAGCTCGGGGTAGCGCAAGTTCTAACATAATGGAACGATGAACACGACTGTACTGACCCGCAGTCAACCGATGAGCCTCTGCACGCTTTGCCCATGCGAAGTACGTCGTTAGGGTATTTAGCATACCAATACCCATACTGACTACACCAACGCCAATTGAGAGAGAAACTGGATTGCTTGAGAGAGCACCTCCTGCAGCAGATACAAATCCGTTAACCGTAGACAGTACTATAGAGGGAAGTGCTACATAGGTGGTAAACGAAGAGTACCGTTTCTCTGCACGCGTGTGCAACCAAGAAAAACAGAGTGCACGTTCTCCTTCTGACGAAAGAATACGTTCAAGCTGAGGATTCCAATGAATCTCTTTCTTATCTGCGCTTGGTGTGCTTGCCATTATTTCTACGAATTTTTGTTTTCCGAACGCGGGTTCTACGACCAGCGAATTTCTTAATGAATTTGGCCGGACCGGTATCTGGCTCGGCTGATGTATCAGTTTTAGTCTCGTATACCTCTTGAATCGGGGATTTTATAAGCTTCAGAATGTATGCACGTAACCCATCACGCTCTGGCACACCTTCGATACCTGCCTTCATTGCTGGAGTACCACGGCTGTGGATGACCGCAAGCGCCTTTCCAATTACACGCAGACGAGGAGACGTTTCGGGAGTCGGAGGGTTGCTTAAATTCTCTCCTTGGGCAAATGTTACATACCTAGTCATCAGCTGACTGACCGCATTCTTTTGAACGCCGCCAAGTTCATCATCATAGTAGTAAATAGCAGAAATCTCCTTTCCCTTTCGGGCGACATCTAAAAACTTTATAAGACGGGCGTTATCCTTGTTATAGGCGACTAACGAGTACGCGTCGGTACCAGTTGTTCCTACATTCCCGTTCTCATCCACCTTATCAGAATCGTAAAGATGTAGTTCAACGCCTTTACCAAACCGGTCGTTACGAACCTGCATTATATACACTATAGAAATCATCTAGGATTGGAGATGGAATTAGCTTATAGTAACTGTTGTAGAACCGGTTACTGTACTGTTCAAAGAACCAGAATCTTGATATCGGTTTGATGGATTAGTTCCGAGAAGAAGGAATCTTGCTCCAGAATTGCTTAAGGGTAAAGATGGTGGTGTAAAATTACCATTATATAGTATTGTATTAGAGATCCGAATATTTGAAATAGAACCTCTTAAAAACCTATATTGAGTTGGGCCAACGTATCCAACTTGCAGATTTCCAATATTTATGTCCGTATTTGTAAGATTTACAAGTATATTTGAAATTTCTTGTGTTAGGTAGCCGTTCAAAAATATATTCCATTTATTTCCACTTCTAGTCGCTGCAACATGATGCCATGTATTTAGTGGAATAGTAGAATTATGGAGGAGAAATCCCAATCCATCATTAAAGGCTACATAAAGGTATCCTAGCACAAGTTGAAAATATAAATTAGTACCTCCAATAGATAACGGAAACTGCCCTACATTACTAGCGTTGTTTATGAAAAATTCCAAAGTAAAATTACCAGAAGGTCCGACTCCAGGGTAACGTAAATGATTAGTTTCACTAAATCCTGTAAATATACCTATTCCACTTGGCATTGTTACACCTGCCAATGTGTTAAGGTAAGACCTCGCAGCACTCGGTGATGCCGCCGCTGCATCCGCTGCCGCTGCATCCGCTGCCGCTGCTGCCGCTGCTGCCGCTGCCGCCGCTGCCTCTGGCCTCAGTGCCTGAAGAGCTGCAATCACATCTGGAGAAAGAGGAGTGCTAATACATGAACACATATAGTTCCTAGTAGAGAACTGCATTGTACGAGGTGGAAACAGTGGATTTGGCATTGTATTCTGAAGACATCCGGTTGAGATACGATAGGTTCCCTTTCCAGGAATGTATCGTGTCATGAACTTTTGAGGAGTAGCAGGACTTACAACTCCCGATAGTGCACATGGAGTTAATCCTGGATAATTGGGCATTACTAGTATATACTATTTTACCGCATATGCCGACCGAGCTCAACAAACTGATCAAATGTGAATAAGAAGAACACTCCAGTAAAAATATAGAGAAGCATATCATTTGCCGCAGGAGTCTCGTACCCCGTCTTGTTCTGCTCAACCATATGGAGAATCCTCTGAACCTGGGACTGTAGAGTCTTCAAATCATACTCAGGAGGAGCATATGCAAAGTCGGTAAACGCCTCAACCTTTTGTAGAGGGCGGGTCGGTTCACGAAAGAACGGGCTAGAAGCCTTGTAGTTTGGATCTTCTGCCGAAATAGGCAGACTTGCTGTCAGAGAATCGAGCAGAGTCTTATGTTTGACAACAGCTTCCTCAGACTTCTTATACATGGGCCGAGAGGTTGCTTCTGCTGCCTGGGTTACAGGGACACGTTTTCCAAATGACGTACCGTATACCTCCTCTAGTGATGCAAACTCGGGCATCTACACTTGTCTTAGAGGAACGTAGAAAAATGTAGGGTGTCAACAAATGCGTCAGTCAGTGCGAATGTTCCTTATTGGTGCATTTATAGTCTACCTTTCGTTCTTCTCGTGGCCGGTTCCCAAGCTCGTGCGGGATGTTTTGCATACGGGGGTTGGTAAGTTAGTTGCATTGAGCGGTATTTCATACCTTGCAATCAACCAATACCCTGCTCTGGCAATCCTTAGTGCAATCTTCTACTCCAAGTCCGTTCACGCTGCATACCACGAGGGGTTCACGGCGGACTCCGACAAGTGCAAGGACCGCTCTAAGCTTTCTATGGAGGAGAAGAAGGAGTGTGCAAAGTGGGAGGCAACGAAGGATTCCCAGAAGACGGTTGAGGAGCACGATCCTTCTCGCAAGGCGGCCAGTGGCGATGTGGCTTCGCACAAGGGTAGTTCTGACGGTGCCAAGGCCCACGAGTCCGCGAAGACCGAGCACTACGAAAACTTCGCACCTTTCTAAGTAAGAGATGCTTGCGGAGATTCTAGAAAGCAAGTTTACGATTGGTATCCTGATGATCATGACAAACATCTGGGGACGCCATATCGTTGACGAGATTAGCACTAGCGAAGAAGAGTATCGCAGGAACCTTATCCTTCGTCGTCTTGCAATCTTCGCACTGTGTTATACTGCAACTCGTGATTTGGTGACGTCTATAGCACTAACAGCTGGTTTTGTAATACTCGCAATGGGTATCTCTCGTCGGGGTCCCGAAGGAATGGCAAACCCTGAAAAGGATGACATACCCAAGAAGACAGGACTTGGAAATGTAGAGCATCCGGCATATGACACCAAGGTTCCTAAGTTATTCGCTGACTAATACAATGGCAGGAGGACTCTTTGACGATCAACCGTTCTCATTGAATCTGAAATGTGTGTTTACTACGTTGGTCATTGCAGGAGGATATTGGTATCTCCCTGCAAAGAACATTCGCGTGTTGATTGCACTGCTGTACTTTCCGTATCTTGCGTTGGCATGGTACGACCACTTCTATGAGTGCAAAATCACTATGGATCCCACAGTATTCCCATTTGGCCGGTTCGTATACCTGCCGTTTAAGCCTCCCGCGTACAAGAAGAAGTTCGACGAGCTCTCTCCTTCAAAGAAAAGCTTTATATCAAAGTTCGACCGGTTCCTACTTGCACTCCTCTTTGGAGTCGGAATTGTATACTTTGCCGGCAAGTGAGAGAGCGTCTAGCCGTTGAGTGACCTCGGCCGCAGTAGGAAGACTCACTTGCACATAGGTACCCGGGGTCTCCGTGAACTCAAAAGGTGCACTAACACTTGCATGCATTCCCTGTGAGTGGTCCTGGTAGTTCGTAATGAGATTGGCAAGCTCATCAACCATTTGGGAGTTCAAAAGCAGCAACTCCTTGAGTTTCTTGAGGAGTTCGAGGGGATCCATTATCTACACTTGATATACCAGTCCGACGCATTCCTACGCACCAGGCACGACAGGCTTCTTCTACTTCACGTTCTGCACGAGCGTATTCCTCACGAGCCGCTGTCTTTGCAGGTGATTGCTCTATATCCGAAAACCGTCGCAACGCAGTCTTTGCATCTACAAGTGCTGCCTTTGTACGAGTAATATTTGCCTGAAGTTCCTTTTGAGCTGCAAGTCTAGCACATTCTTCCAAGGATCCACCTGTACCCCTAGAAAGATGCGATGATCTGCGGACAGGCGGAGGGGTTTCCTTCTTAACGCTATATGAACTATGCCGTCGTTCTAACTTCTTGTTTTCAGAGGTATCTATAATCTCTTCAAAATATGCCTTCTGTTGTGCAAAAACTCGCAACCCTGCTTTAGATAAATTTAGCTTTAACGGAGGTTCCATTACCTGACAACCATATCGTTTCTTAAAGCGTGATATACAGACTGTCCTGTGTAACAATCCCACGGATAACAGACACATCTCGGAACTTCTCCAGCATGTCAAGGTCATCTGAGATCCCTGCAAGAATACCCCACTCGTCAATGATCTTCTGAAGCTTCAGCATACCCTTGACAAAGTCTCCCTCGTACATCTCGTAGTCTCTGTAGAGAACGAACGCGTCCTCTCCAGAATACCAACGGATTGCGATATCTACCCATGATGCATCTAACGCCCAGAAGGATTCAGGAGATGTATCACGATGCTTGTAGTAGTCCATGAGTTCAAACACAGACTTTAGGGGCTTTGTGTTCTCCAACTCTTGACCGTCGTAGAGAACTGGATAGTCCTTGCCCCCGATAAAGACCGAGAGGCACCCAACGAATTGAGCAATTGGCAAGTTATGGAATGTCTGGTCGTGAAAGACCTTCGCCATCACCATGTGAGCCGTGTGGATGTTAGCTGCCATGAATCCTACGATACCTATGAACTCGTGTTTAACCAGCCAGAGAATGCGATTCTCAATCTCGGTATGATACATTGATGTTGCAAAGATCGCCCTCTTCTCGGCCTTTATCTCAGCGTTCATTCGGCAGACTGCGAGATAGTTAAACCACCCATCCTCCCACCGCGGTCCCACATGGGTATTCTTCCAAGCCTCTAGCTTCTGCTGAGCCTGACGACGTTCCGCATTCACCGTCTCTTTAATACGCTTCTCGAGACTCTCACGCTCTTCGAAATGAGGAGTCATTTCAACTGCACAGAGTGCATCTCGCTTCTCAAGCAGCTCATTCAAGTCATGTCTCATACCAGCAAGAATCTCATCATTCTGTGTCTTCCAGAACGACTTGTCTGCGATATCCCGCCAGTCAATTTTGGAATGCATAGTCCGCAGAAGGAACCCGTAGTGGAAGTCCATCTTTGACTCAATTTTCTGGTTGTTCCCTTTCATCATCGTTTGGACGTTCATGAGAGACTCTGGCTCCCGCTCGGGGATATAGACCACCGTTCCGGAAGTGTCTAACCCACGCCGTCCCGCACGACCTGCCATCTGAATGTACTCGTCTGGCTTGAGCATACGCAGGCCCTTTTCAGAGTGCTTTCGGAACGAGGTCATGACAACCGTCTTGGTAGGCATATTGATACCCACAGCGAACGTCTCGGTTGCAAACAGCAGACGCACGAATCCCTTGGCGAATAGAATCTCTACCATCTCACGAAGAATGGGCGTCAGACCACTGTGGTGGAATGCGATTCCCTTCAGCAGACGCTCTCGGAGAAGATGATACTGTGGAGACTTCTGCATATCGGGGAACCGCCGGAGCTGAAAGTCCAGAATGTGCTTCACCGACGCAACATCCGAACTGTCAATGAGATCATCTTCAACCTTCTTTGCATAGGCCTCGCAGTTCTTACGAGAGAAGATGAAGAACAATGCTGGAAGCTTTTCTGTAGCATTCATCTCTCGGACTAGCTCATTGATCTGATGGAAGAACGAATGGATACGGACAGTCTTGTGGATGACCTGTCCTGCTTCACGATTGACTACTTGCGCGCGATGCCTAGCGGCTTCCTTCTTGTCCTTCTCAAGATCACGGAGCCACTGATTGTAGACCGCAGCATCAAAGGTATCGTCTGCACTCATGACGGTGTGGTCAGCAACCTTGTGGACGAGCGGAACGATACGGTACTTCGTGGAGATCAAATGTACCGGACGTTGCTTAAGGGTTCCCAGCCACGCTCCAAGCTTCTCCGGTTGGTCAATGGTTGCCGATAGCAGAATGAGGTTGATCTCGGGGGGCATTAGAATCAGACACTCTTCCCAGACCTTTCCACGCTCCATGTTGTTGATGTAGTGAACCTCATCGAAGATTACGGCATCCACGCCCTCCATAGAGAGCGATGCCGTATCCCCAATGAGCTCTGAGTTAGTACCACGCTTGTACAACAGGTTGCAGAGGATCTCTGTGGTCATGACAACAACATCTGCGTGAGGCATGTATTTGATGTCTCCCGTCATGATGCCGACGCAGACTCCCGCTTTCTTGAGGTCGTGAAACTTCTGGTTGGTCAGAGACTTGATGGGGGTCGTGTAGAACACACGCTTCCCTCGTCCCAGAGAGACTTTGATTTGGTATTCACCGACCAGAGTCTTTCCGCTGCCAGTCTTTGCTGTGACCAGGACATTCTCGTGAGAATTGATCGCAGCAAAGGCATGTTTCTGAAAGGGATCCAGCGGGAACGAATAGGGGTTTTCTACTTCGGGAGCATTCTCAAGATCGGCAATTTGCAACATCGTGTTAATATACCCTATAACGATTCTAGTCTTATCCATTTTACAATGGCACCTGCGAGGTATTTTACAGGTCTCTCAGCTCGTGCAAAGAAGACACGTCGGTCTGAGATACGCAAGTTTGGGTCTATGTCCTGGAAGACGGCACGCGCATACGTTGGATTCAAGACAGATAAGGGGGTCAAGACGAAGCCGTCAAACTACACTCGGCGTTGGAAGGCGAAGTTTCCTGATGCGACGTCTCTTGAAAGTAAAGCAAAAGCTACAGGGGTTCCTTTGCGATACATTCGGAAATCGTACAATCGCGGAATGGCTGCCTGGAGAACCGGCCATCGTCCCGGTGCAACCCAAGAGCAGTGGGGGTATGCTCGAGTTCACTCATTTTTGTTGAAGGGAAAAACCTATCAAACTGCAGATTCCGATCTTGTCAAGGACGCGAAGCGAACTGCATCCGCTCGCCGCTGGTGGTCTAAAGCTTTATAAAATGGAAGTATGAAACTCAATGTCTAATTTTGCATTCTGAGATGACAGAGATAGTAATCCGCAAGCGGAAGCTAAACTTGGCTCCGAGTTTCTCCACAATAAACATTGTACCCAAATCTTCGATGGTTAGCTTAGAAAAGTCGCCAATGGAGATAACTAACCGCCCATGGGTTCATTACGAATTGAATGGTCGTGGAGCATACGGCGGTGGCAAATGGATGGTATTCTATCCGAAGACTGAAATTAATCTAAAGTGGAGACAGATCCGCAACCTATACAGTAAAGGGAAGCTCCCAGGCGTATATGGTTTGAAGTGTTCGACTGGGTATTCTAACCCCAGAGAGAGCAATCCAGACAACGGAGTTATCATTGTATTCTGCAACAGTGCAGACGATAATAACATAATGCAAGTTGGAAACAATCTTGTGTTACTCGATCCCGATATTCCTGCGAACTGGATATATTACAAAACAGATAACCAGACTTGGAATGGTACACAGTCAACTGGGTCTGTAAAGAATCATACATTTAGAGTTGCAACTCAACGCAATCTCAAATGATGAAGTGTCTAAAGCTTTATAACCACAGAGTTCTTACCAGTTGACCCGGGACTCTTCTTCAGAGCAGACTTTTTTACATCAACGGGAGGAGGGAGGGGCTGTGCATTTGCCGGAGGTGAGCTAATGCTCTTCAGAAGCTCTGCGATACCTGCCGGGGGAGGGCGCATCTCACGCTTGGGTGCTGGCGGGGGAGTAGGTAACGACGCCTTCGGGAAGGTAGCTCTGGGGATTGACTTTGTCTGCTGCGCCGGAGGAGGGCCCTGAGGAAGCATACCCTGCATAAAGTTCATCATGCCGCCCATGGGATTGCTAGGGGGAGGAGGAGTTGCAGTGTTTCGCATCTGAGTCGTCTGGTTCTGCATAGCCGCACTTGCCAGGGTACGAGCAATATCGGGGTTCTGACGCATGATGTCATTGATGTTAGGGATAGGAGCCTTGCGTGCCATTTGGTTGGTCAGGTGAACCATGTAGATCATCATGCATGTCTTCAAGGGGATACGGACCAGAGGATGCATCTTCACCTTCTCACCATACAACTCGTAGAGCTCCTCAAAATCATCCTCCATATCCACAACATTCATTTGAGCAGACTCCGAGAGACCCTGCAGATCCAGACCGAACATCTTGAGTGCTGCGATATTCTGAGACCCCCACTCCATCGCAGACATACCTGTGACAAACCACTCGGAAAACTGCTTGATGGTGGTATCCATAGACTTCTCACGCTTGATGAACTCCAACTCCATCTTCATCTCATCCAGAGGGCTATCGATGGTGAACCGCTTCCGCATTGGGACACCCAGCTTAGAAAGACGCTCAAACTTGCGAAGAATCTCATACTTCTCCTTCATGACAGTCTCTTCGGACATCCGAGGCATGTGGTTAGAATACTGAGACGCATTCAGATTGTCAAGACCTCCAAAGTGCACAGGACCAGTCTCCTCGAATGTAGGAGCCAGTTTGGGAGGAGGTGCCGGTTCGCTTAGACTAGGAATCTGAATATCCTCCAAATCAGCCATCTTGATATCCAGTTTGGGTGCATCACCACCCATGACGGCAGGATTGGAAAGGAGCTCGACTCCGAGAAGGTCCCCCATGCTTTGTCTGGAGTTCCGAGGCTATTCCGAAGGTCTTAACGCAACCATACAATTGTAGACAATGGACTGCCCTGGGGACGGACGATGTCTGCGAAATATGCGAACGGGAATCAAGCGGAAACATTGCAGATATGTGTGTGTAACAGTTTTGTGCCGCAGATGTTTTCGACGAATTCCGGAATGGCTATATTCTGAGTGGGATGAGAAGTGTATTCCATGTGCAAAAATACGTCTTCCTGGAATCACTTAGTATGCTCCATCACCCAGAGTCCCTGCAAAAAAGAGTCCGCAAGATCATCCTTTTTTGAGTGCTTCGACATATAGGTCTTCCATTCGGCGGGACACAACTCTCCCGCATGGACGATACCGGTCTTCTTGCGACCCTTATAGGTTGTTGTGGTATCCGTCATCTTCGTTATGTTATCCAACTTGTGAACGGCAGAAACCCCTTGGACGGCAAAGCCCCTTGCAGCAAAATACATGTGAAGCATACACTGGACAGCAAACATACGGCGGTCTGGCTGATTCTCAAAGCATACAAGGTCTGCATTCTCCCAGTGGTCTGCTCGAGAGTCCAGCGACTTTACAATAGCGGGAGCAAGGTCTGCTACGGACCCAGCCTTACAGTTTTGTACCACACGCTTCCACGAACTAGTCTTTAACGCTTCAAAAAGCCGGGTTACCATCTCGTCCTTCTTAGGCTTTGGGACTCCGGGAAACTGAGATTGAAACTGTGTCCACAGCTCATCCACCTTCTGTTTGCTAAACACTGACTTTGTTATGGCTTTACGACCTGATGGACCCTTGTGCCGTCCACAGGCGTAATTCGTGCCTCCAACCTCCTTCCAGCATGCCGACTTCTTGCATTTGAAGCAGACCGGCTTCTCGAGTCCTTTATCCTCCGCCATGACGTCAATGACTCCCCAGTGTTGAATGGACACATCTGCTCGTGTTGTTCCGGACATAACGCAAAATGCTAGGTTTCTGAGTCCCACATCAAACGAGACCAACTTCATTTCCTTATTTCGCATGTCATCTGAAAATTAGACACGCTTCTTCCGAGTCCGACGACCAGCCTTCTTTTTAGTCTTGCGACGCCCAGCAGTCTTACAAGGAACCTCTTTGACATCCAGTTCAGGTCCGTATTTTCCTTCTGGAATAGTTGCGTTTTCAAATACATATAGCATTTTCATTGTTTGTCCCGATCCACTATCACCAGGACCACATGGGCAAGCATCCATTCTTAGATACTTACCAAGGTATCTGCCTTTAGAATCCTCGTAGCAGAACCCCTTAGGAAATCCCATACGGAAAGTTGAACTCATTTATAATAAGATTATAGATATTCTTAGACACTTGGAGGTCCGTCGGGAAGCATTAGCCGAATCAACTCGAGATGTGGAAACCTGACAAGAAGACTAGGTCTACCCCGCTGACGTTGAATATGCCAGAGTTCTGCGTTCTTTGTGGCTCGCAGCATTCTAGCCCAGGTACCCTCAATATTTTGGGTATACTTTGCGTATGCAGCAGATTCCATCACATTCTCCTTTATAGAATCCCATACAGCGAGTTGAACTGCATTTAGTTTAACCAGACGCCCGTTTAGTTTGGCAAGATAGCCATCTCCATTTCCTAGGAATCCTCCGTATTCTTGAGTGAACCGCAGTCCGTGATAGAGACTTACTAACGACAACTTTGCCCCTTGAAACACGTGCTCAATACTCCTCCAACGAGTACCTGGAGTAAACTTAAATCCTAAATCGTTTCCATCCCACATAAAGGTTTCCGACGTATCAAAGTTGCTCAACATTCTCCGCCAGTTTCCAAATGTCTCAAGTTCGCTATAGTTTGACCTGTTTCCAGCTTCATGTATCCCCCGAGTTGGAGGGGCAAATGAAGAACCCGAATAGAAGACTAATTTATCCATTGCTATTGCTTTTTAGAGAGTACCGAATCCGTTTTGGTTATCACACGACGCCGACGAACAACCTCAACGACTGGGGGAGGAACTAGTACACTAATCGCAGAAAAGCGAGTCCGTGCTTCTTCTACTGACAGACCACGATACAACATATCAAGCTTGATGGCTAGCATTATTTACACTATCATTTTTTATGCAACGGCCTTCAACAACTGAAGGAGGACCGTCTTACTGTCCGTCTTGCTGTAGGGGATGCCCTTCTTTGACAGAAGCTCCTGAAGCTCCTTGCGGGTCTTAGTCTGGATGTCGTCGGTATCCACAGGAGGTCCACTAACCGTCTCGGGAGACTCAACCTCTTGGCGGTCGTCCTCTGCCTTCGGTATCTCTTCTTCCTCTGCCTGAACCTCCTGATCGTATACCTGCTGAGGAGTCAGCTCAGCAAGAACCATCGCGAGGGTGTTCAACGACTGGTGGATACGAGTCTGCTGCCAGTAGAGCCAGCCGACAAGGAAGGCGATAACAAAGATCATGCCTGCGAGCAGTGCAATAGCTGCGTTCTGAAACTGCATTTGGTTGTTCTACTGACGAATTCTTTAGGCCTTTGACGCAGTTACATTAATAGAAGTTAATTGTGAAAAATAGCGTTTCAGTGGATACTACTCTATCAGAGTTTCAACAACTGCTGGAATAATTAGAATATTGCAAACGACTCTCTATTCTATTTCTACACCTATAAGACCATATACTGCAGATGCTAGTCTCTCAATTGCGTTTGTGATATCAGTTGGTAAACCATTCCAGTATGCCGATGTTAGAGATTCTATATTTAATGAAGGTCCAGCTGGTCCCGTGTATCCAGTTGAGCCAGAGTCTGCTATCAGTGTCCAATATGATAATGTTCCAGAACCAGTAAAGTTCCATTGAGATACATATGTCCCATTTGGAGCATTTCCCTGTACATCAAGAATGCAATAAAATGACCTACCATTATATGCCACTATATCTCCGATATTGTATAGCCTAGTGCTTATGTAAACTCCGCGAAATAGCCAATGAGCATTTGCACCAGTGTAGCCTGTTGGTCCAATTGGCCCAGATCTACCAGTGTATCCAGTGTATCCAGTGTATCCAGTGTATCCAGTGTATCCAGTTGGCCCAGTATCACCGGTGTATCCTGTATACCCTGTATAACCAATTGAACCTGTTGATCCAGAATCAGATATAAGTGTCCAGTAGGATATCACGCCGGAACCTGTGAAGTTATACTGAGAAATATACGCTCCTTCTGGTGGAGCAAATATACCATTATCAACGATACAGTAAAATGTCCTTCCATTATGTGTAACAACGTCTCCTACGACATATAGTGTTACAGGCAAATACGATCCCCGAAAATTCCAGAGAGCATCTGTACCAGTATAGCCAGTGTAACCAGTCTCTCCTGTATAGCCAGTATAGCCGGTGTAACCAGTATATCCAGTGTAACCAGTATATCCAGTGTAACCAGTCTCTCCTGTATAGCCAGTATATCCAGTGTAACCAGTCTCTCCTGTATAGCCAGTGTAACCAGTCTCTCCTGTATAGCCAGTATAGCCAGTATAGCCGGTGTAACCAGTCTCTCCTGTATAGCCAGTATAGCCAGTATAGCCGGTGTAACCAGTCTCTCCAGTATAGCCAGTATAGCCAGTGGCACCAGAATCAGATAATAACGTCCAATATGACGTTACGCCGGATCCAGGGGTGTTCCATTGCGATACATACCCTCCACCAGGATATGCTCCTACATTATTTTGCTGAATGCAATAAAACGTCCTACCAGAATACGTAACTACATCTCCAACCGAGTATGAAGTTATAATCCATTCTCCTCTAAAATTCCATAACACACTTGGCCCGGTATACCCAGTGTAGCCTGTGGAACCAGTCTCTCCTGTATAGCCTGTATATCCCGTGGATCCTGCTCCAGTATATCCAGTATAGCCAGTGTATCCGGTAGAACCTGCTCCAGTATACCCAGTATAGCCAGTGTATCCGGTAGAACCTGCTCCAGTATACCCAGTATAGCCAGTGTATCCGGTAGAACCTGCACCTGCTGGACCAGTGTATCCTGTGTATCCTGTGGGACCAGTCTCTCCAGTGTAGCCCGTGTATCCTGTATCACCCCCACCAGGACCAATGGGACCAATGGGACCAGTGTAGCCCGTGTATCCTGTTGATCCTTCACCTGCCGGACCAGTGTATCCTGTGTATCCTGTTGATCCTTCACCTGCCGGACCAGTGTATCCTGTGTATCCTGTGGGACCAGTCTCTCCAGTGTAGCCTGTGTATCCTGTATCACCCCCACCAGGACCAATGGGACCAATGGGACCAGTGTAGCCCGTGTATCCTGTTGATCCTTCACCTGCCGGACCAGTGTAGCCCGTGTATCCTGTTGATCCTGCACCTTCTGGACCAGTGTAGCCCGTGTATCCTGTATCACCCCCACCAGGACCAATGGGACCAATGGGACCAGTGTAGCCCGTGTATCCTGTTGATCCTTCACCTGCCGGACCAGTGTATCCTGTGTAGCCTGTTGATCCTGTACCTTCTGGACCGGTGTATCCCGTGTAT